>CEUS01268221.1_pt1 | contig 40992 bp, 39 predicted proteins | sample 427031 | NCBI WGS metagenome assembly CEUS01 (sample SAMEA2622837, study PRJEB7988) | marine metagenome | biome: marine biome (ENVO:00000447); feature: marine epipelagic mixed layer (ENVO:xxxxxxxxx); material: "saline water (ENVO:00002010), including plankton (ENVO:xxxxxxxx)" | depth 140 m | reverse complement strand
ACATAAGTTTGAAATAACAAATATAAATTTGGGCGGTGGAATGGGAGTAGATTCTCAAAATAATAAGATATTTGAAATTAATAAATTATCCCAAATTACAAACAAGTACTTTGGAGAAACTTCATATAAAATATCTTTTGAACCTGGGCGTTATCTCGTTGCTGAATCAGGAATATTAGTTACTAAAGTTTTAACAGTAAAAAAATCTGGTAATACAAATTTTTTAATAGTTGATGCAGGAATGAATAATTTTATTAGACCAGCTTTATATGATGATTATCATAAGATTGATCCCATACAAAACGATTACAGAAATATTAATTATGCTGTTGCCGGACCAATATGTGAAAGTTCTGATATTTTCCACAGTAATATTAAATTACCTGAACAAAATATTAATGATATTTTAACTATAAGTAATGTTGGAGCCTATGGATCAGTAATGTCTTCGAATTATAATTCTAAGGTATTATCTGCTGAAATAATGGTTAGCAAAGATAAACATTATTTAATAAGACCCGCTCAAAAAATTGAGGAATTAATATCAAAAGATATAGTGTTTGAAGATTTTTAATTTAAGTTAATAATTTGATAAGATAATTTAGCTAAATGACTAATAATTAATTCTATATAAATCATTAGATTATAAATAGTGAATTTTGCAAAAATTATAAAATTATAAAAGTAATCCTTTAATAATAAAATATTTTGATTGGTATTCTTAATTAGGAAGAAAGATAAAATGATAATAAAAAGCAATAAAATTACAAAAATAGAATTTAACAAACTTGGTTCTTGAGTTTTTACATATGTAGAGGGTAATTTATTTTCTTTATTATCTTTATAACTCAAATCTTTATCTATACGTCTATAAAAATTATTTTGATTTTCAAAATCAGGTTTTTTAAACCATTGGAACTCACAATTTGCACACTCAACAGTTCTGCCATCAGGCTTCAAATCAGCTGAGTTAAGTAAATATTGAGTTTTACAATTAGGACATTTTAATAACATAGGTATATATAAACAATAAATTAATATATATTATATATAATGATCAAATCATTAATCTTCTATATTTTATTATTTTTATGGACTATTATTGCAGGTATAGTTTTTTTGCCTTTTCTAATACTACCAAAAAGAATGTTATATAGACCTGCATATATTTGGATTCAAGGAATTTTAATACTTTTAAATGCAATTTGTGGTCTTACTTATAACATTAAAGGTGAGCAATTTATTAATGTCAGTGAGACAAGAATTATAGCTTCTAAACATCAATCTGCCTTTGAAACATTATTATTGTTTTTTCTAATTCCCAATGCAATTTTTATTCATAAATATGAGTTATTTTTTATACCAATATTTGGTTTGTATTTAAAAAAAATTGATATGATTTCTATAAATCGATCGGAGGGTGTAAAAGCTTTAAAAAAAATGATTTTAAAATCTAAACAAAAAACTGAAACAGGCTACTCATTAATTATTTTTCCTGAAGGAACAAGAAAGTTACCTGGATCAAAACCAGATTATAAATCAGGAATAGCTGGAATATATTCTGATCTAAATACTAAAGTTTTACCTGTTGCTTTAAATTCAGGTTTATTTTGGCCAAAAAACTCTTTCATTATAAAATCAGGTAAAATAACAATAGAATTCTTATCTCCTATTCAAAAAAAATTATCAAAAGAAATCTTTTTGGAAACCTTAAAGGATAAAATTGAAACAAAAACAAATTCTTTAATTATTTAATCTTTTTCTTTTCTCTTGGATCAAATGTTCCAGCTTGACCTTTAGTTTCTATTAATTTGCGAATTTGTCGTGTGGATCTAAATGTTTTTTCTAATTTTTTCTTATCACTATTTCTAATTGCCTTTTGTAAACTAGATAAATCCTCTGTAAATCTACCCAACATATCTAAAACTGAATTTTTATTTAATAGATATATGTCACGCCACATAATAGGATCGCTTCCTGCAAGTCTTGTAAAATCTCTAAAACCAGCAGCGGAATATCTTATTATTTCTTCTCTCATATTTTTTTCTAAATCATTAGCTGTAGCAACAATAGAATAAGCAATAAGTTGGGGAATATGTGAGGTCATTGCCAATACTCGATCATGTCTCTCTCCACTCATTATTTGCACGGTCATTCCAAGATTTTTCCACATTTTTGATATTCTTTTAACACCAGGGGTTTTGTCTATTTTCGGTGTTAATATACAATAACGATTATTAAATAGATCAGCAAATCCGTGCTCAGGGCCACTCTTTTCAAGGCCTGCTATTGGATGACCTGGAACAAACTCAATTAAGTTGTTGTTTTTAAATTTATTAAATTCTTGAATTGCATGAATTTTTGTTGAACCAACATCAGTTATGACACATTTTGCCTTTATCAAAGGAACAATTTTCGATAATATCTTTCCATATGAACCAAGTGGGCAACATAAAATAACTAGGTCAACATCTTTTATATCTTCTAATTTATTAACCATTAAATCTACAATTTTTAAACTTCGACATTTTTGTACTACGTTTTTATTATTGTCGTATCCAATAATTTTTTTGGATAATTTTTTATTTTTTATTGACCTTGCAATAGATGATCCTATTAATCCAACACCAATAATTAAAGTTTTATTAAAAATATAACTACTCATTTTATAAAAATTCACTTAAGACTTGTATTGTTTTTTTCAATTCTTCTTTTTTCCCTAATGTTATTCTAATTGCATCTGGAAGGCCATAACTTAATAAATATCTAACAGCGATTCCTTTTGATAAAAGATGGTCATAAATTGTACTTGCGTTTTCCTTTACATTTTCAGGAATAATAATAAAAACAAAGTTTGTTTGTGTATCATAGGCCTTTAAACCCATTTTATTTATCTCATTTATAAACCATGATTTAATTTTAGTATTATGCTCTACCGCCTCATTTAAATGATTTTGATCATTAAGTGCAGCTATTCCTGCTGCTATAGCACCAGGAGTAATATTAAATGGTGGTCTTACTTTCTTCATTATATTAATCAATTTTTTACTTCCATATCCCCAACCCAATCTCAATCCTGCAAGAGAATAAGCTTTAGAAAATGTTCTTGTAATTAATAAATTTTCATATTTTTCAGTTAGATCAAAGCTTTTATCATAATCTGTTGCATCTACAAATTCAGCGTATGCAGCATCTATTACCACAACAATATTTTTTGGAATTTTTTTTAATAATATTTCTAATTCATTTTTATTTAAATAAGTGCTTGTTGGATTATTAGGATTGGCAATAAAAATTAGTTTGGTTGATTCATTAATTTTATCAACTATTGAACTAGGATTAATTTTATAATCATCTTCAGTTGCTAGTACAGATTCTGCTCCAACATATTTAGTAATTATTGGGTACATTTCGAATCCGTGTTTAGCATGTATTATTTCATCACCTGGTGAACAAAATGATAAAGCAGAAAAAATTAAAACTTCATCAGATCCAGTCCCGCAAATAATTCTATTAGAATCAATATTAAATTTTTTTGCAATTTCTAATTGTAAAGTTTCTGCTGTTAGTTCTGGATACCTTGAAAGTTTAGTAGAAGTTTTTTCATATGCTTCTATAGCTTTTTGACTTGGTCCAAAAGGACTTTCATTAGAAGAAAGTTTAATTATGTTATTTACTCCAGCAATTTTTGATTTTCCTCCTTTATATAAATTAATTGAATCGATTCCTCTTTTAGGAAATATATTATTTTGAGAATTTAATTGAAGCTTGATAGAAGAATAAAAAATTTCTCTCCACAATCTTATTATACTATCTTTGGGAAAACTTCCTTCATGGGATTTTAGTAATTTTTTTAAAACTTGATTTTCCCTATCTTTATCTTGAATTGGTTTTGAAATATCTTTTTCTTTACCGATTTTTTCAACTACCAAAGAACGTTCAATAATTAATTTCAATAACTGATCATCAATTACATCAATTTTTTCCCTTAACTCTTTTATATTTTTTTTATTCATTATTTTTTGTGTATTTACTAAGTATCGGTAATTAAATCAAAGAAAAGATGTTTTTTGTATGAACAGCATACATTTAAAACCCAAAGAAATGTTGACCTATTGATGCTATTGATGTACTAGTCTGCTGCACCGATTTGATTTCAGCTTGCGGGTGCAAAGAAGATACAGCTAAAGCGATTTATGGCCGCCTTAGCTAGGCGGTTTTTTTTATGGATAAATATATGAAAAATAAAGCAGAAATAAAAAAAAGTGAAATTTTTCCATGTGATGTTGTTTTATTTAATAACATCAACTTAAAACTTGATTCTGGTTATCAGCTTGAAAATTTTCAGATACATTACCAAACGTATGGAAAATTAAATAAATATAAATCTAATGCAATATTAATTTGCCATGCTCTTACTGCAGATCAATTTGTTGCAGATACTCACCCAATAACAAAAAAGAATGGTTGGTGGGAAAATATGGTAGGTCCCAAAAAACCAATAGACACCGATAAATATTTTGTCATATGTAGTAATGTACTTGGAGGATGCATAGGTACAACTGGTCCTAAAGAATTAAATCCCAAAAATAAATTACCGTACGGTCTTGAATTTCCAGCAATAACTATAAAAGATATGGTCAAAGCACAAAAACTTTTAATTGATGCATTAGAAATTGAAGAATTGTTTGCTGTTATTGGATCATCAATGGGTGCTATGCAAGTACTACAATGGGTTATAGATTATCCATTAAATATCCGCAATACTATCCATATTGCAGGTGCATTAAAACACTCAACACAAAATATAGCTTTTCATGAAGTTGGCCGACAAGCAATCATGTCAGATAATAATTGGTATAAAGGAAATTATCTAAGAAATAATTTAAAACCTGAAAGGGGTTTGGCAGTAGCTAGAATGATTGCACATATAACGTACTTATCTGAAAAAGCTCTCCATGAAAAATTTGGAAGAAAACTTCAATCTAAAGATTTAATTTCATTTGGATTTGATGCTGATTTTCAAATTGAAAGCTACTTAAGATACCAAGGTCAATCGTTTGTAAAAAGATTTGATGCCAATAGCTATTTATATATGACAAGAGCAATGGACTATTTTGATGTAACAGAAATATTTCCAAAAGTTATGAAATTTAATGGTATTGATAATGATCATATTCATCACTGTATAATTTCTTTCACATCAGATTGGTTGTTTCCAACAAAAGAAAACAAAGAAATAGTAAAGATTTTAAATAAGGAAGGAAAAAAAGTTAGTTTTACTGAAATAGAATCTGATAAGGGACATGATAGCTTTTTATTGAATGTTCCGGATTTATATAAAACAATTTCTGGGTTTCTAAGTGGAAATTATAAAAAATTTAGAGCATAAAAATGAAAAATAATAGTATTAGAAAAGATTGGGAACTCATACAAACTCTAATCGAAAATAATAGGAAGGTTTTAGATATTGGGTGTGGTGAAGGAGAGTTAATTAATAATCTAGAAAAAAATAAAAATTCGGATGCTCGAGGTATAGATTTTAACGGAAACTTAGTTAGAAACGCTTTATCACAAGGACTATGTGTAGTACAGGGGGATGCAGAAAAAGATCTAAATCAATATAGTGATGAAAGCTTTGACTATGTTATATTAAGTCAAACATTGCAAGCAATGTACAACCCGAAAAAGGTTTTATTAGAAATGTTAAGAATTGGTGGAAAAGTGATTGTATCTTTTCCAAATTTTGGACACTGGAAAATAAGAGCCAAGCTATTACTATTCGGAAGAATGCCAATTACAAAAGACTTACCATACAGTTGGTATGAGACTCCAAATATACATTTTTTTACTCTAAAAGATTTTCAAGAAATGTGTAGAGAATCAAATATTTTCATTGAAAAAAGTGTTGGACTAACAGAGTCAAGTAGACAATTTAAAATAGAAAATACTTTGTTTGCTAATTTATTTACTAAAGAGGCAATTTTTTTATTAAGTAAAAGAAAACCTGAACCAATCAAATTAAAAACTAAAAAATTTATACCATCTTCGAAAATGGCAACTAGCATTTAAATATATAATGGAAATAAAAATAGTTAATCAACTTTCTGATAATTATAGCTATGTTTTATATAATGACATAGATCGCAAAACAATTGTTATTGACCCGGCAGATGAAATCCCAATTATTGATTTAATTTTAAATTATGATTTAAAACCAGTGGCTATATTGGCAACCCATCATCATAATGATCATACTTCAGGAATTAAAGGTTTGAAAAAAAGGTTTAATATTGATGTTTATAGTCCAAATAATAATATAGAGGGAACAACATTCTTATTACAAGACAATCAAAAAATTAATTTTGATTTTATTAATTTTGAAATTATTTCAACCCCCGGTCACACTCTTGATCATGTTGTTTATTATTCTAAGAAAGAAAAAATTCTTTTTAGTGGTGATACTTTATTCTACTATGGTTGTGGAAGAATCTTTGAAGGAACAAACAAGCAAATGCTAAATAGTTTAAATAAAATAAAATCTTTACCTGATGATACAAAAGTCTATTGTGGACATGAATATACATATAAAAATTTAGAATTTGTCCTAGATGAACTTGTGCACCGGCAAGATAAAGGTGATGAAAAATTAAACTGTAGAAAAATGATTGAAGAAAAAGGCTCATCAATGCCTTTTTATTTAGGACATCAAAAAGATCGGAATCCTTTCCTTAATTGTAATGATATTCATTATAAACAAGAAATTGCAGATTTTCATAAAAATAAAGGAAAAATAAGGGCAGACGCTAGCGAGTTAGATTTTTTTACTTATATAAGAAAAAAAAGAAATAACTTCTAAGCTTAATATTATTATTCGATTGACATAAGTATAACTTCTATATATCTCAGCCCTTTTTCGGGAAAAAATATGTTCGCAATAATAAAAACAGGTGGAAAACAATATACAGTAGAAACTGGTAGAACCTTGAAAGTTGATAAAGTTAAGGGAAAAAAAGGTGATGTTTTTACATGCGATCAAGTTTTACTAATAGAAAATGATTCAAAGCACACTTTAGGAACTCCTTATATTAAAGGCGCAAGTGTAAAAGGAACTATAATTAATCAAATAAGAGATAAAAAAATTGTAGTTTTCAAGAAAAGAAGAAGAAAAAATTATAGAAGTACTCAAGGTCATCGACAATTTTTAACAATTGTAAAAATTGATAAAATCCTAACAAGCACTTCTAAGATTGTAGAAAAAGATAAAAAAGTATCCGAAAAAAATAAAAAGGAAATTAAGAAAAAAAATCCAGAAAAATTAGTCAAAACAAAAAAGAAAGCAATACCAGCTAAAACAATAAAAAAGAAGACAGTTTTAAAAAAAACTGCTAAAAAAAAGACTACAAAGGATAAATAAATTAAATGGCAACAAAAAAAGCAGGTGGAAGTTCAAGAAATGGCCGGGATTCAGCTGGCCGCAGACTTGGCATAAAAAAATTTGGAGGTCAATTAGTGGTATCGGGTAACATAATTGTTAGACAGAGGGGAACTAAGGTTCACCCAGGTCTTAATGTTGGTATTGGTAAAGATCATACAATATTTTCTAAAGTTAACGGTAAGGTAAACTTTAAAAAAAATAAGTTAAAAACTATAGTTTCCGTTATTCCTTCATAGGAAATAAACTTTTAAGGGAAAAATTCCCTAAGCATATAAAAGATTATCATGAAATTTTTAGACCAAGCTAAAATATTTATTACATCTGGAAAAGGTGGTGATGGATGCACAAGTTTTCGTCGTGAAAAATATATTGAATTTGGAGGTCCAGATGGGGGCAATGGAGGAAAAGGAAGTAATATAATTTTTCAAACTAGTAATAATCTAAATACTTTAATTGACTTTAGATATCAGCAACATTTCAAAGGTAAGTCAGGAAGACCTGGGCAAAGTAAAAATAGAACTGGCGCAGATGCAAAAGATATATTCATTAGCGTACCTCCCGGAACCCAAATACTCAATGAAGATAAATCAGTTATTTTAGTAGATATGACTAAAGAAAATCAAAAATTCACAATAATTGAGGGGGGCAAAGGAGGATTCGGAAATAGTCATTTTAAATCATCTACGAACAGAGCTCCAAAAAAACATACTAAGGGTGAAGATAGTTCTGAAATGTGGGTGTGGTTATCTCTTAAGCTTTTTGCAGATATCGGATTAATTGGGTTGCCAAATGCAGGAAAAAGTACTCTTTTATCGAAAATATCTTCAGCTAATCCAAAAATTGCTAATTATCCGTTTACAACTCTTAATCCGGTGCTAGGAGTAGTAAAACAGGACTATAAAGATTTTATTGTAGCTGATATTCCAGGATTAATAGAAGGAGCACATAAAGGAAAAGGTCTAGGGCACAAATTTTTAGCTCATATTGAAAGATGTAAAATTATTTTACATTTAATAGATATTAACAACAAGGAAATAATAAAAAATTACAAAGTTGTAAGATCAGAGTTAGAAAAATATAATTTAAATTTATCTAATAAGAAAGAAATCATAGCATTGAGTAAATTAGATTTATATGAAGAAGAAATTAAAAAAATTAAAAAAGATCTATTCGATTACACTGGAAAAGATCCTATATTTATATCAAGTATTAATAACTTTGGAATACAAGAATTAATAAATAAAATTAAATATGAATTAGAAAGTTTTAGTGATGAAACAATATAAAAATTATAAAAGAATAGTAGTTAAAATTGGTTCATCGATTTTAGTGAATCAAGAAAGTAATAAAATAAAAGGGAAATGGTTAAAATCATTTTGTGAAGATATAAAACTATTAATGGAATATAATAAAGAGATTGTCATAGTAACTTCCGGAGCAGTGGCATTAGGGAAAAAGTTTATAACATCACAAAAAAAAATAACTAAGCTTGAAGATAAGCAGGCTGCTGCTGCTGCTGGGCAAATTGAATTAATCAAATATTGGCAACAGTCTTTATTAAAAAATGATATCAAAAGTGCTCAATTATTATTAACTTTAAATGATAGCGAAGAGAGAAGAAGATATCTAAATGCTCGTAAAACAATTAATTCACTATTAAATAAGAAAATAATACCTATAGTTAATGAAAATGACACAATAGCTACAGAGGAAATAAGATTTGGCGATAACGATAGATTAGCAGCTCGAGTTTCACAAATGATAAGTTCAGATCTATTGGTAGTTTTATCAGAAATGGATGGTTTATATGAACAAAATCCAAAAATAAACCCATTTGCAAAAAAGATTAAAACAATAAGATCAATTAGCAAAAAAATAGAAAGTGCAGCAACAACAAAATCTTCACTGTTAGGATCAGGTGGTATGAAAACAAAAATCTGGGCTGCAAAAATCTGTATGAGCTCAGGTTGTTCAATGATTGTGGCAAATGGAAAAAACTCTAATCCTTTAGAAAAAATAACAAAAAACAACTCTAGTTGGTTCATTGCATCAAAAACTCCAAAGTCGGCAAGAAAACAGTGGATTATTAATCATTTAAATACGACGGGTGAAATAGTAATAGATGCAGGAGCAGTAAAAGCATTAAAAAAAAATAAGAGTCTTCTCCCTGCAGGTGTGATAAAAATTATAGGAAAATTTAATAGAGGAGATGCGGTAACAGTTTATAATAAATCTAGAAAAAAAATAGCCGTAGGATTATCAGGATATGATGTAAATGATAGTATAAAAATTATGGGAAAAAAAAGTAAAATGATAAAAAATATATTAGGATATGATGGAAGAGAAGAAATCATTCATAAGGATGATTTGGTTCTTTACTAAGATATGACAATAAATGAAGAAATAATAGAAATTGGAAAAAAAGCTAAAATAGCTTCTTCAAAACTTTCTAACATAAATTCAAAAACAAAACAAATAGCTTTAAAATCAGCAGCAAAAAAAATTAAAGAAAATATAAAAGAAATTATTAAAATAAATTTAATAGATATCCAAAATGCTGAAAAAAATAATTTAAATTCTGCAATAATTGACAGATTAAAATTGTCGGATGATCGAATACTAGGTATAACAAATTCTTTAAACGAAATAGCTGATTTACCTGAACCAGTTGGAAACATTATAGATGAATGGCAAAGACCAAATGGTCTGAAAATTCAGAAAGTTTCAGTTCCTATAGGTGTGATTGGAATAATATATGAATCAAGGCCAAATGTAACAGCTGATGCATCTGCAATTGGAATAAAATCTGGAAATGCAATAATATTAAGAGGAGGTAAAGATGCTTATAATACTTCATATAAAATTTATGAAATTATAAATGAAGCATTTATAAACAATAATCTCCCTGAAAATTGTATTCAAATGATACCATCAATTGAAAGAAGTGCGGTAGATGCAATGCTGAATCTTAGAGAATATATTGATATAATTGTTCCAAGAGGAGGAAAAGATCTAATACAAAAAATAAATTCAATAAGCAAAATACCAATTATTAAACATTTAGAAGGAATTTGCCATTTATATGTTGATGGTGATGCAAATATTGAAACTGCAAAAAAAGTAATATTGAATAGTAAAATGCGAAGACCTGGAATATGCGGTGCTGTAGAAACATTACTTTTTGATAAAAGATTATCAAATTATTTTCCAGACCTGCTTCTGGATTTAAAAAATGCGAAGTGCGAAATAAGAGGAGATGAATCAATTTGTTTAATTGATTCGAAATTTAAAAAGGCAACAGAAGAAGATTGGGATCTTGAATATCTTGATAAAATAATCTCAGTAAAGGTAGTTAGCGGTGTAAGTGAAGCAATTAGACATATTAATAAACATTCCTCAAACCATACAGAATCTATAATTACAGAAAATCAAAATACATCAGAAAAATTTTTTCAAGAAATTGATAGTGCTATTATTTTACAAAATGCTTCAACGCAGTTTGCTGATGGTGGTGAGTTTGGTTTTGGAGCTGAAATGGGTATATCTACTGACAAATTGCATGTTAGAGGACCAGTAGGGGCACAACATTTAGTTAGTTTTAAATATATTGTACGTGGTAACGGTCAGGTTAGACCTTAGATGAAAAAGGTTGGTTTATTGGGAGGCTCATTCGATCCACCTCATAAGGGACATATATTTATTTCAATGGAAGCAAAAAAAATTCTAGCCTTAGATGAAATTTGGTGGATGGTAACACCTCAGAATCCATTAAAGATTAAAAGACCTGCAACTTACGACGAAAGAATAAAAAATTGCGGTTTAATTACAAGAAATTATCCAATATTAATTAAACAATATGAACACAAAATAAATGCAACTTACTCATATGAGACAATTAAATATTTAAGAAACAAGTATAACTTTATAAAGTTTTTTTGGCTTATGGGAGCTGATAACTTAATAAATTTTGATAAATGGCAATATTGGAAAAAAATTTTTCAAGAGGTTTCTATTGTAGTTTTTAAAAGACATAGTTATAACAGTAAGGCATTGAATAGTTTAGCTAGAAAAAAATTTATTAATTATGAAATTAAATCGGATAATTTAAATTCAGAAATATTTAAACATTTACCCTCTTGGTCATATTTTAATAACAAAGAAATAAAGATTTCTTCAACTGAAATAAGGCAAAAAAGAGAAATTTTAAGAGGTCAAAATTAAAAAAACAAATTCAAAAATCTTAACTGAAATAACGAAAAGAATACTTGAAGATGCCAAGGCTGAGGAAATTACTTGCATAAATACAAAAAAGAAAACTTCATACACAGACTATATTATAATTGCTACATGTAGATCATCAAAACATGCTAGCTCTGTTGCAAAGGATCTTGTTTTGAAATTAAAAAAACAAAATATTACATGCCCAAACCCTGAAGGAATGCCATTATGTGAGTGGACAATTATAGATGTGGGTGATGTCATTGTTCATTTATTTAAACCAGAAACAAGACTTAAATATAATCTGGATAGATTATGGAAAATAAGCTTTGATTCACTAAATAAAAATCTTGTCGTAAATAATTAAGATGAATAAAAAAATAAAAATTTTTAACAAGTTTATTATTTTTGTTTTAATAATTCCAAGTATATTTATATTTGATTCTTTAAATGCAAAGACAAAAGATACCGAAAGTATGCTTCAATTATTTGAGGATATTCTTAAAAAAACAAAAAAACATTATGTTGAAGAAATCACAGAAGAAGAATTGATAGAAAAAGCAATTAATGGAATGCTTTCAGGGCTTGATCCACATTCTGGATATATGGATGAAGAAACATATAAAGAAATGCAAATTGATACTTCTGGAAAATTTGGAGGCTTGGGAATCCAAATAACTATGGAAGAAGGATTTGTTAAAGTAATTTCTCCAATTGATGATACTCCAGCATTTGAAGCTGGAGTCAAAGCTGGTGATTTTATTACCCAAATCGATGGATCACCAGTAGTTGGAATGACTTTATCTGAAGCAGTAGAGCTGATGCGAGGCAAACCTGGTTCAGATATAACTATTACAATAGCTAGAGAGGGATTAGAATTATTTGATATTACAATAACAAGAGCAATAATTAAAATTCAATCAGTTAAATATGAAATCTATAATGATGTTGGATATCTAAGAATTAGTTCATTTACTGAAGAAGCAGAAGATGAATTAGTGAATGCTATAAATAAAATCAAAGAGGAATTAAATGATAAGTTATTGGGCTATGTAATAGACTTACGATCTAACCCTGGAGGACTTTTACACATGGCGGTAGGAGTTTCTGATATTTTTTTAGAAAGAGGAAATATAGTATCTACTAGAGAGAGGGATGATCGAAACACAAGAGTTTATAGAGCAAAACCAGGTGATTTAACAAATAAAAAACCATTAGTGGTTTTAATAAATGAAGGTTCGGCTTCGGCTTCTGAAATCGTAGCAGGAGCACTACAAGATCATAACCGAGCAATAATATTAGGAACAAATTCATTTGGAAAAGGATCTGTTCAAAGTATTATTCCGCTTTATGATCATAAAGAAAATAAATTTGGTGCTATGAGATTAACTACTGCAAGATATTACACTCCTTCAGGAAGATCCATTCAAGCGAAAGGAATAACTCCAGATTTAATAATTAAACAAGGAAAATTTGAGTTTAATGAGTATGATATTATCTCAGAATCAGATTTAATTGGTTCTCTCGATAGTGAAAAAAAACTAAACTTACCTAATGATGAGAATAGTTCTGCAGATTATAAAAATAATAAAGAGATTGATATTTTGAGACAAGATTATCAACTTTCAAGAGCTGTAGATTTAATTAGTGCATTATCAGTATTAAAAGTTAATTAATAAAAAATGAATATAAAAAAATATCGTAAGTGTGTTGGAATGATGATTTTTAATAATAAAAAAGATATTTTGGTTGGAAAAAGAATTGATCATCCTTCAGGTTTTTGGCAAATGCCCCAAGGAGGAATTGATGATAATGAAAAACCTGAAGAGGCTGTATGGAGAGAAATGATGGAAGAAATTGGAACTAATAAAGTAAAACTTTTAAAAGTTTCAAACCAATGGATTAATTATACAATTCCTTCTGAAACATTAAAAACATTACCATGGGGTAAAAAATATGTTGGTCAAACACAAAAATGGTTTGCATTCGAATTCATTGGAAAAGATGATGATATAAATATTGCAACATCAAATCCAGAATTTAGTGATTGGAAATGGACAAAAATGGATAAGATTATCGAAAATATCGTACCATTTAAAAAAGATGTGTACGCAAAAATATTATTAGAATTTAAAGATATACTATAGTTTTTATATTTTTTCGTAATACGATGAACTTAGTGCTTCTATTTTTGACTTAGCTATTAGGTATTTATGCTTAGACTCATCTTCCTCTTTATTCTTTAATTCTTCAATTTGCTTTTCTATTTCATTCTTATCTAAATCACCAAGTTCTGAAATTTCTTCTGCCAATACAATACATTTTTCTGGTTTAATTTCTACAAAACCATTAGAGACAAAATATGATTTAACTAAAGTTTTTTCTTGATTATAGACCATAATTCGACCCGGACGTATTGATGATAAAAGCTTGCTGTGTCCTGGAAGAATGCCTATATCACCTTCTTTTCCTGGAACAATAACCATTCCAACCTTATCATTAAAAACTAATTTTTCAGGGGAAACTAGATCAAAAGAAATTGTACTTTCCATTTATGCTGCTTCCGACTCTAATTTCTTAGCTTTTTCTATTGCTTCTTCAATTCCTCCAACCATATAAAATGAAGCCTCTGGTAAATGATCATATTCACCTTTTACCAGTCCATCAAAACTTTTAATTGTATCTTCTAATTCAACATATTTTCCTGGAGAGCCAGTAAATACCTCTGCAACAAAAAAAGGCTGACTTAAGAACTTTTCAATTTTTCTAGCTCTTGCAACAGTTAATTTATCTTCTTCTGATAATTCATCCATGCCTAAAATTGCAATAATATCCTGAAGACTTTTATATGTTTGAAGAACTCTTTGTACCTCTCGTGCTACACGATAATGTTCATCACCAACCACCTGAGGATCTAAAATTCTTGATGTTGAATCAAGTGGATCAACAGCTGGGTAAATGCCTTTTTCTGATATTGCTCTATTTAAAACCGTTGTTGCATCTAAATGTGAAAATGAAGTTGCAGGAGCTGGATCTGTTAAATCATCAGCAGGTACATAAATTGCCTGAACAGATGTAATTGATCCTTTATTTGTTGTGGTAATTCTTTCCTGTAGTGCTCCCATATCAGTTGCTAATGTAGGTTGATAACCTACTGCAGATGGAATACGACCAAGTAAAGCTGAAACTTCCGATCCTGCTTGTGTAAATCTAAAAATATTATCAACAAAAAATAATACATCCTGACCTTCTTCATCACGAAAATATTCAGCTTGTGTTAATCCAGACAACGCTACTCTTGCTCTAGCTCCTGGGGGTTCATTCATTTGACCATATACTAAAGCAACTTTAGATTTATCTCCTTTTAAATCAATAATTCCTGATTCAATCATTTCATGGTAGAGATCATTTCCTTCTCGTGTTCTTTCTCCTACCCCTGCAAAAACAGAGTATCCTCCATGTGCTTTTGCAATATTATTGATAAGCTCCATAATAAGGACAGTTTTCCCAACTCCCGCTCCTCCAAAAAGACCAATTTTACCACCTCTCGCATAAGGTGCTAATAAATCAACTACTTTAATACCTGTAACCAAAACTTCAGTTTCTGTTGACTGATCAACGAATTTAGGCGCCGGTCGATGTATAGGATAGTTTTTTGATGTTTTAATATCACCTCTTTCATCAACTGGTTCTCCCACAACATTCATTATACGACCAAGAGTTTCTGGACCAACTGGCATAGAAATAGGAGATCCTGTATCAGTTACTTTTTGACCTCTAACAAGACCATCAGTAGTATCCATTGCAATTGTTCTAACAGAATTTTCTCCTAAATGTTGGGCCACCTCAAGAATAAGTTTATTACCTTTATTATCAACCTCAAGTGCATTTAAAATTGAAGGTAATTCTTCTTCAAATTCTACATCTACAACCGCTCCTAAAACTTGTGATATTTTTCCTGATAAATTATTTGGCATTGATCCTCCCTTTTTAAACTGATTCAGCTCCAGAAATTATTTCAATTAACTCTTTTGTAATAAATGCTTGTCTGGTTCTATTATATTTTAAAGTTAAACTATCAATCATCTCTCCGGCATTTCTTGTTGCATTATCCATTGCAGCCATTCTTGCTCCTTGTTCACCAGCATTACTTTCTAATAAAATTTTAAAAATTTGTACTGATATATTCTTTGGAAGCAAATCTTCTAGTATAGATTTTTCATCTGGCTCATATATATAAATTGAATTGTCTTGTATTTTATTTTCTTCTGATATTTCTTTATTATCTGATATATCCAATGGAATAAGTTGTTGATGAGTTACTTCCTGATTAATTGCAGATTTAAATTTATTGTAAATAAGAACACAAACATCAAATTCTTCATTAAAGTATAAAGTTTGAATTTTTTTTGAAATTTTTATTGCTGTTTCGTATCCTGCTCCCGTTGCTCCTAATTCTACATAGCTTTCAATAATTTTATCCTTCATAATTCTAGAAAAAAAATCTCTGCTTTTTTTCCCCACAGTAACAAGTTTCACTTTTTTACCTTCATTTTCAATTAAATTTAAATATTTAACTGTTTCACGGTTAATACTACTATTAAAACCTCCACATAAACCTCTATCTGCTGTTACTGGTATAACCAAATAATTATCTTTTTTTCCTGAACCTGAAAGTAATTTGATTACACCATCGCCTGAAATATTTGATGAAGCTAATGAAAATAACATTTCTTCTAATCTGGAAGAATATGGTCTTGCTGCTTCGGCTTTTTCTTGTGATCTACGCAACTTACTAGCTGCTACCATTTTCATAGCAGATGTAATTTTTTTTGTTGAACCAACAGAATTTATTTGTAATTTTAAATCTTTTAAACTAGGCATTTTACTCTTTTGTGAATTTTTTTATAAAATTATCATAAAATAATTTCAATTTATCATCATTTTCTTTAGATATTTCTTTTTCTTTATTTATTGATTCTAAAATATCTGGATGTTTAGACTTAATCTCTGCTATTGATTCTTTTTCAAATTTTCCAACTTCTGCTATTGAGATTTTATCTAAATAACCGTTTACGCCACTATAAATGGCAATGACTTGTTCAGGAACTGTTAATGGTGAATATTGGCCTTGCTTTAATAGCTCTGTTAATCTAGCACCTCTGTCTAATAATTTTCTTGTAGATGCATCTAAGTCAGATGCGAATTGAGCAAAAGCAGCCATTTCACGATATTGTGCCAGCTCTAATTTTACTGAACCTGCTATTTTTTTCATAGCTTTAGTTTGTGCTGCCGAACCAACACGACTCACTGATAATCCAACATTAATTGCGGGTCGCACTCCTGCAAAAAATAAATTTGTTTCTAAAAAAATTTGTCCATCTGTGATTGAAATAACATTGGTTGGAATATAAGCCGAAAGATCTCCAGCTTGAGTTTCAATTACAGGAAGAGCGGTTAAACTTCCACCGCCATGTTCTTCACTCATTTTTGCAGCTCTTTCAAGTAAACGACTATGAATATAAAATACATCACCTGGATAAGCTTCACGACCTGGAGGTCTTCTAAGTAAAAGTGACATTTGACGATATGCAACTGCTTGTTTTGATAAGTCATCATAAATAATCAATGCATGCATACCATTATCTCTAAAATATTCGCCCATTGTGCAACCAGTATATGCAGATAGAAATTGTAAGGGTGCTGGTTCAGATGCGGTAGCACTAACAACTATAGTATACTCAAGCGCCCCATTATCTTCCAAAGTTTTAACAATTTGAGCTACAGTAGATCTTTTTTGTCCTATAGCAACATAAATACAATAAAGTTTTTCCTTTTCATTTTTAGATTGATTAACACTTTTTTGATTAAGTATTGTATCTACTGCAACTGCAGTTTTACCAGTTTGACGATCTCCAATTATTAATTCTCTTTGCCCACGTCCTATAGGAACAAGAGCATCAAGCGCTTTAATACCTGTTTGCATAGGTTCTTTAACACTTTGACGAGGAATAATACCGGGTGCTTTTAGTTCAATTCTTCTTCTATCTTTAGATTTTATAGGCCCCTTACCATCAATAGGATTACCTAAACCATCAACTACTCTTCCTAATAATTCCTTACCAATAGGTACATCAACAATTTCACCTGTTCTTTTAACAATGTCGCCTTCTTTGATTCCTGTATCATCTCCAAATATGCTTACTCCAACATTATCTTTTTCTAAATTTAGAACCATCCCCTTTACTTCACCTGGAAACTCAACCATTTCTCCTGACTGAACTTCATCAAGTCCGTAAATTCTTGCAATACCATCGCCTACACTTAAAACTGTCCCCACTTCAGCTACGTCAGCTTTAGCTTCAAAATTTTTTATTTGCTCTTTAATTACTGATGAAATTTCCGCGGCTTTTATGTTCATCTTGACTCCTTCATTGCTAATTTAAGTTTATTTATTTTTGTAAAAATTGATGCATCAATCATTTTTGATCCAATTTTAATAATTAAACCGCCTATAATTGATTTATCTATTTTAAAATTTAAAGTAACTACTTTTCCTAAAAAATTATTTAATTCATTTATAAGATTTTTCTTTTGAGAGCTATTCAATTCCTCAGCCGAAATTACATGTGCAATTACATTACCTCTTTTTTCATTATTTATTTCATTAAATCTGATTATTATATCGATTAAAAAATTAAATCTTTTATTCTTTTTAATTATTGCAATAAATCTTGATAATAAAGAATGAGATTTATTATTAGTTAAAATCTTTGTAAGAACCAAGAATTTATCATCTGAAGATATTAGTGGACTTTTTAATAAGAAGTTAAAATCTTTATTTTCTTTATTTAAAGTTAATATTTTTTTGCAATCATCAATAATTTTTTCAATGCACTTTTCATCTGATGCCAAATCAAAAAGAGCGCTAGCATATCTATCTGATAATGTGTCTGATAATGAATTTTTTGATGTCACTAAAAAGTATCCTTAATGGTTTTGAAAAGCTATCTAACACATCGGAATTACAAGGTAAACCTTGAGATTACCTACAAATAAGAACTTTTAAGTTTAGTAATACAATTATGTGGGTAAATTACACAAATGAGTAGGGATCTACATCAATTGTAATTCTTATACCTCTAGGAATTTCAATATTTTTCACCAACTTACTAGCAAAATTATTTAATTCCTTTCGATCTTGGCCTTTTAACAGCAATCTATATCTATATTTACCCCTTAAAAGAAATAATGGCGCTTCAACAGGGCCTAAGATAATTGGACTTTTTTCGGGAAATCGAATTTTAATAATTTTCTTTGTGAATACCTCTAATTTTGATTTATTTGGGCCACTTATAATTATCGCAATCAAACTTCCATATGGGGGAAGCTGGAACTTTTCTCTTTCTGACAAGGTTTGATTTAAAAAATTTACTCTATTTCTTTGCTTTAAAGATTGAATAATCTGATTATCTTCAAAATAAGTTTGTAAAAAAACTGTACCTACTTTTTTTGATCTTCCTGCACGACCACTTACTTGTTGTAATAAGTTGTAAGTATGCTCAGAAGCTCGTAAATCACCTCCCATTAAACCAGCATCAGCATCTAAAATCCCTACAAGAGATAAATTTGGAAAATGATATCCTTTTGCAAGAATCTGCGTTCCAACCAAAATATCTATTTCTTTATTTTCAACACGATCAATTATTTTTTTTATTTTATTTGGCGTATTCATATTATCACTTGACATAATTTCTATTTTTGTTTTTGGAAATTTTTTTCGGGCAATTTCAGCAACCCTTTCTATACCAGGGCCAATGAATTTCAATGACTCTTGTGCTCCACAACTTGTGCAGTTATTTTTTATATAAATTTTAAATCCACAATGATGACAAGATAAAAATTTACTTTTTTGGTGACTAACTAACCAACTTGAACAATTTTGACAATTATATTTATAACCACAACTTCCACAAATAGTAAAAGGTGCATAACCTCGACGATTTAAAAATAATAATATTTGTTCTTTTCTTTCAAGACATTTTGTCATTTCAATAATTATTTTATCTGAAATCCATTCGTCTTTATCTAATTTTTCTTTTTTTAGATTAATTAAATTTATTTCAGGTAAATCGAAACCGGAATATTGTTTAGATAGATATACATGTTCATATTTATTTTTGAGAATATTATTATATGTTTCAATTGATGGGGTTGCGGTTGAAAGTATTATAGGAATTTTTTCAAAAAAAGATCTCACAACAGCCAAATCTCTAGCATGATAACGAACTCCTTCTTCTTGCTTATAAGAAATATCATGTTCTTCATCTACTATAATAAGCTTTAGTCTTTTAAAAGGTAAAAATAAACTTGATCTTGCCCCTATAATTATTTTTGACTCTCCAGAATAACAACGATGCCAAATTTTTTTCTTTTTTGATAAGTTAATTTTAGAGTGCCATATATCTGGGACAATTCCAAAATATTCTGAAAATCTTTTTTCAATTTGCGGTGTCAAAGAAATTTCAGGAAGCAGAATAAGTGTTTGTGAATTTGTTTTTATAATTTTTTTTATTGCTTCAAAAAAAACCTCTGTTTTTCCAGATCCAGTTACCCCCTCTAAAACTATAGTTTTTTGTTTATTTTTAAGATATTCATTAATTGTTTTAAATGCATTTTTTTGTTCTTTATTTAATTTAATTAAATTATTTATTTGGTATTTTATTTTTTTATTATCAAAGGATTTCTTAGATTGATAATCAAGTATTTCCTTATTTCCTATAACCATTTTAAAAATTAAACCTTTAGGATAAAGAGTATAATTAGAAACCCACTCAATAAAAGACATCATACTAGTGCTTAAGGTTATGGAATTAAAAGTTCTTATGACTTCCTTTAAATTTTTAATTTTACTATTTATTTTAATTTCGGAAATAATCTCACTAACTAAGCCGATTTGCTCTTTTCTTTGCCCAAAAGGTACTAGTATTAAGTTACCCTTTCTAATATTTAGTTTTTTTGGATATAAATAAATAAATTCTTTTTTTAGCGGAAGGGTAACAATAACTTTACAATACATTATCTAATATATACTATTCATTTGTTTATTTAATTAACTTATTTTTTAAATTAAGTATTTTATGTTATAAAATAATATAATGAAATTTTTTCTTGACACAGCAAATATCGATGAAATTAAAGAATTAATCCCCACTGGTTTTGTTGATGGAATAACAACTAACCCTTCACTTATAGCAAAACAAGGTGGAAAAATGGAAAAAATTATTGAAGAAATCTGTAATTTAGTAAAAGGTCCTGTAAGTGCTGAAGTTACAGCTACAGATTTTGAAACAATGTTAAAAGAGGGAAAATATTTAGCATCAATAGCAAAAAATATAGCAGTTAAAGTTCCGTTAACAGAAAATGGATTAAAAACTTGTGTGGCTCTAAGAGAAAAAAATATTATGGTGAATGTAACGCTTTGTTTTTCTGCAGCACAAGCAATATTAGCTGCAAAGGCAGGAGCAACATTTATTTCACCTTTTATTGGAAGATTAGATGATATTGGAGAGGATGGGATGAACTTAGTTGGGGACATAGTAAAAATATATAATAATTATTCTGAATTCAATACTCAAGTTTTAGTTGCATCAGTAAGAAGCGTTGAACATGTTACTAAAGCAGCAAAAATTGGTGCTCACTTTTCAACCCTACCAGCAAAAATATTTAAAGAGCTTTATAAGCACGAACTTACAGACAAGGGATTAAAATCATTCCTAGATGACTGGGAAAAAACTGGGCAAAAGATTCTTCCTGAAAATAATTAAAAGCTTAGAAAAATTTTTATAATGAATTTTTTTATTTATTTTTATTTACTTCTGTTGGATTAGGTACAGCTTTAATTCTTGGTTTATCGATTATTTCTACTTCACCTTGAAGCTTACCACCTAGCTTTATTTGAAGAGAAGAATATTTCGTTGTACCTTTCACAATTCCTTTTTCTTGTATAGTAAGAGTGCTAGATACTTCTAGGTTTCCATCAAACTCCCCCCAAATATCAGCATTTTTTGTTTTAATTTCACCTTTTAAATGCCCCATTTGACCAATCATAAGATTTTCGGTATCCATATTGATATCAGCACGTCCATCTACTTGTACTTCACTAGCAGATGTTATCTCCCCTTTCATTTCAACTCCTGCACCAATTATAACTTTTGCCGAGCCTGGTGCTGGACTTAGGGGATCCTTTATTAAACCACTAGAATTAGAATCTTTTTTATCTTTTTCAAACATTAATGTCCTTATATATTATTTTTCAATATTTTTAACCAGTAAAAACATCAATAAAACATAAAAAAACATAGATTTACTAGTATTTTATTTGATACTTTATCAATTATATATGGATTGCTCTGTTGTCTGCACTAAATGCAGCTTCTCTCACAGCCTCACTTGTAGTTGGGTGGGCATGACATATTCTGGCAATATCTTCAGAACTTCCTCCAAAATCTATAACTGTTACAATTTCAGCAATTAAATTTCCTGCATCGTGTCCAATGATATGTGCTCCTAGGATACTATCTGTCTTTTTATCAACTAAAATTTTTACAAATCCTTCTGTAGATGAAGTTGTTAGAGCTCTTCCGTTAGCAATAAATGGAAACTTTCCTATTTTGTAATCAATTTTTTCTTCTTTTAATTGCTCTTCTGTTTTGCCAACAGAAGAAACTTCTGGGTTTGTATATATAATAGAAGGAATAGAATTGTAATTTATATGAGGCTTTTGACCTAATATTTTTTCTACGCATGCTATTCCCTCATCTTCAGCTTTATGAGCCAGCATTGGACCAGGAACTACATCTCCAATTGCATAAACATTTTTAACTGTAGTTTGAAAATTTTGATTAATTTCAATAGATTTATCTTTATTAATTTTTATTCCGACATTTTCTAAATTTAAACCTTCTATATTTGGTTTTCTTCCTACGGCTACTAGAACAACTTCGCTTTTTAATGAAAATTGTTTTTGATCTTTAAGTGACTCAATTGTTACTTCAACAAAATCTTTTAATATTTTTGTATTAATAACTTTATATGAAAGTTTAAAGTCAAAATCTTGCTGTTGTAATGACTTCATATATTGAAAAGAAATTTCGTGATCCATATTTGGAACTATTCTATCTAGCATTTCTACTACTGTTACTTTTGATCCTAGACGTGCCCACACTGAACCCATTTCAAGTCCAATATATCCTCCACCAATAATTAATAAGGTTGAAGGAATTTTATTTAATGACAATGCACCAGTAGAAGTTATAATTTTTTCTTCATCTATTTTTATTGATGGAATATTAACAGTTGAAGAACCAGTTGCTATAATTATATTGTCAGCCGAAATTTTATTTTCTTCATTTGAAGATTTAACTAATAAAGTATTTTTATCAATAAATGAGGCATGGCCAGTTAAATGAGTAATTTTATTTTTTTTAAATAAAAAACTGATTCCATTGGTTAATTTCTTTACAATATTTTCTTTTCTTTTCATTAGTTTGGAAAGATCAATTTCAATATTATTTGTTTTAATACCATGTTCAGATGAAAAATTTTTTAAATAGTGAAACTTGTCAGAAGAATATAATAATGCTTTCGAAGGAATGCATCCTATATTTAAACATGTTCCTCCTAAGCTTTCACTTTTTTCAATACATGCCACTTTTTTACCCAGTTGTGCCGCCCTTATTGCAGCTACATAACCACCTGGTCCAGATCCAATAACTATAATATCAAATTTATTTTTCATAATCAGAATCCCAGTACAAGTTCTGAAGGATTTTCTAATGATTCTTTAATACTAACAAGAAAACCAACTGCTTCTTTACCATCAATTAATCTGTGATCATAACTAAATGCTAGATACATAATTGGGCGTATAACAATCTTATTATCTACAACAACTGGTCTTTTTACTATATTATGCATTCCAAGTATCCCAGATTGTGGCCGATTAAGTATTGGGGTGCTTAGCATTGAACCATATACTCCTCCATTAGAAATAGTAAAGGTACCATTAGATAAATCATCAATACTTAATTTTCCTTCACGTGCTTTAATACTTAAATCATTAATTATTTTTTCGGTTTGACCAAAATTTAATTTATTTGCATTTTTAATTACAGGGACAACAAGTCCACTTTCTGTTCCTACCGCAATTCCTATATGAAAATAATTTTTAAAAATAATATTGTCATCTTTAATTTCTGCATTTACAGCGGGATATTCTTTCAAAGCTATAATAGTAGCCTTCACAAAAAAAGACATGTATCCCAATTTAACCCCATATTGTCCTAAAAAGTCATTTTTTTTCAAATCACGAATTTTAATTATCTCAGACATATCTACTTCATTAAAAGTTGTTAAGATTGCAGATGTATTTTGAGCATCCTTTAATCTTAAAGCAATTGTTTGTCTAATTTTAGACATAGGAACTATTTCTTCTTGTTGTTTTTTTGACTCTTCATTTATATTTGTTTTAGTTTTATTTTGATCTGAACCATCCAGATAATTTATAACATCACTCTTGGTAATTCGTTTATCAGATCTAGATAAAGTAATTTTAGATGTATCTATATTTTGTTCTTGAACAATTTTTTTTACCGATGGTGAAAGAGTATTGATATTATCGTTAAGTTTTTTTGGCTCTTCAACTTTTTCTTTTTTGTTCACATTTTTAATATTAGAAACATTAGATTCATTAATTAATCCTAAAACACCTCCAACATTAACATTAGTTCCTTCATCAACATTAATTTTTTCTAATATTCCAGCACTAGGGGCAGAAACTTCAAGTGTAATTTTATCAGTTTCAATCTCAACTAAAGGCTCATCGATATCAAATTTTTCACCTTCTTTTTTTAACCATTTTGATACAGTCGCTTCGGTAATAGATTCACCTAAAGTCGGTACTTTAATTTCAATAGACATATTAATACTTATTTAACACTTTAAAATTATTATTCAATCGGGAGTTTATATTGTCTTAAAGAAACGCCTTCCCACATTGATTCAATCTCTTCAATTTTTGCCTGTATAGCTAATCTAATAATATTTTTTTGATTAGATAAATGTCTGTCATAGGATCCAGTTGCTGGAACAGCAGAGGCTCTCCGACCTATAAAATATAAAGTTTGTTTTTTAGAATTTATTTTTTCTAAGATATTTTCTATTCGACTACTTATAAATCCCCATGCTCCCATGTTTTTTGGTTCTTCTTGACACCATATAATATCTGAATTTAAAAAGTTTTTTAATTCAAGAGTTAGAGGTTCATAAGGAAATGGATATAATTGTTCTAATCTAATAATATATATATTATCATTTTTTAATTTTTTTCTTTCTTCATTTAAGTCAAAGTAAATTTTTCCTGAACAAATTATTACTCTTGATATCGAATTTAATTTTTCTTTTTTTATCTTATCTCCAAGAGAGCGATGAAAGGTTGATCCATTAATAAAATCATCTATTGGAGATACATTGTCCTTATTTCTCAAAGGTGACTTAGGTGTCATCACAATTAAGGGTTTTCTAAAATTACGATGAATTTGTCTTCTTAAAACATGAAAGTAATTAGCAGGAGTAGTACAATTCACTATTTGCATATTATCTTCGGCACACATTTGTAAAAATCTTTCTAATCTTGAGCTTGTATGTTCTGGTCCTTGACCTTCATGTCCATGTGGTAATAAAAGAGTAAGTCCAGACATTCTAAGCCACTTACGTTCACCTGCCGAAATAAATTGATCAATTATTACTTGAGCATTATTTGCAAAATCACCAAATTGTGCTTCCCAAATCACTAGTGTTTGTGGATCAGCTTGTGAATAACCATACTCAAATCCTAGAACCCCAAGCTCAGATAGAAAACTATCAATAATTTCAAATAATCCTTGTTTAGACAAAAAATGCCTTAAAGGAACAAATCTTTTCTCATTTGTTTGATCGTAAAGAACTGAGTGACGTTGACTAAAAGTTCCACGTCCACTATCCTGACCTGACAATCTAACACCATAATTCTCTTCTAACAATGTAGCAAAAGCAAGAGATTCTGCTGTTGCCCAGTCAATATTAATTCCATCTTGAATTGATTTTAATCGTCTTTCATATAATTTTCTTATTTTTGGATGTGCATCAAAATTTTCTGGGATAGTATTAATAAGACTTCCAATTCTTTTTATCTTATTTTTTTCTACAGCTGTTTTACCTCGCCTGGCATCAAAAGTAGCTGTTGTTAAACCTGTCCATTTTCCTTCAAGCCAATCAGCTTTATTAACTTTATGTGCAGATGATGATAGGTATTCTTCGTTTAAAAATTTTTCAAATTTATTTTTAATTTGTTTAATATTTTCTTCATTTAATACTTTTTCTTTTAATAATTGTTCTTCATAAATTTTTAAAGTAGTAAAATGATTTTTAATTTTTTTGTACATTAATGGTTGAGTAAATGATGGTTCATCAGCTTCATTATGTCCTGATCTCCTATAACAAAACATATCAACTATAATGTCTTTTTTAAATTTAATTTTATATTTAATAGCTATTCTACATGCGTGAACAACAGCTTCCGGATTATCACCATTTACATGTAAAATTGGAGCTTGAACCATTTTGCCAATCTCAGTACAATATGGGGCTGAACGTCCATAAACCGGCATGGTGGTAAAACCAATTTGATTATTTATTACAAAATGAACAGTTCCACCTGTTCTAAAACCTCTTAATTGTGACATAGCAAAAGTTTCAGCAACAATACCTTGACCAGCCATAGCTGCATCACCGTGAATTAATATTCCCATAACTTTATCATTAATTTTATCTTTCAAAATTGTTTGTTTAGCCCTTACCTTACCAATGACAACAGGATTTACTGCTTCTAAATGTGATGGGTTTGGACTCAACGTTAGATGAATTTTTTTTCCTTCAAATTCTTTATCAATTGAAACTCCTAGGTGATATTTTACATCCCCAGTCCCCAAGACTTCGTTAGGATCATTTAAATTTCCTTGAAATTTTGACATAATTTCTCGATAAGGAACGTTTAATAATGTAGTTAATATTGTTAAACGACCTCTATGAGCCGTTCCAATTTCAATTTCCTCTATACCTGCTATACATGCTTGTTTAACTATCTGCTCTAATCCGGGAATAGCAGATTCTCCACCCTCAAGTCCGTATCTTTTTGTCCCAACAAATTTTTTATCTAAATATTTTTCAAAAGTTTCTGCTTCTAAAATTCTTTTATGAATATATTTTTTTCCAGTATCAGTAAATTCAGTTTTATTTCTTGGTTCTTCTATTCTTTCCTGTATCCATTGTTTTTGTTCTGGATCCTGAATATGTAAAAATTCTACACCTATAAATCCAGAATAAGTTTCCCTTAAAATATTAATAATTTTTTTTAAACTAGAGGATTCTAGTCCAAGACTACCATCAATAAATATCATGCGTTCTAAATCATTTTCATTAAAACCATAAGTTTTGTAATCTAATTCTGAATGATTATTCTTTTTAAACATGCCTAGAGGATCAAGATTTGCAATTAAGTGGCCATTAATTCTGTATGCACGTATTAATCTTAGAGCGCGGATAGAATCTAAAGTTGAATTTATAAATGAATCAGTGCTAATCTTTGGAACAATATTTTTTATATCTTTATAATTTATATTTTCTATAATTTTAGTTTCTCTTTTTTTCCAACTAGGACCTTTGAAGTCACTAACAATTGCAATTTCATCTTCGTTTAACGATCGAAAAAAATTTACCCAACTTGCGTCAACTGAGCTACTGTCTTGCTTAAATTTAAAATACAATTCAGCAACATAGGGTGCATTTCCAACATTTAAAAAATTATCTTTATTATTGCCCATAGCTCCTCATAGCTTTTTCCATTGTTTTACCAAGTAATGATGGTGATTCTGCTACATATACTCCACTTGCCTTTAAGGCTTCAATTTTTGACTCCGCAGTCCCCTTATTACCTGAAATTATGGCACCAGCATGACCCATTCTTTTGCCTTTAGGAGCTGAAGAGCCTGCAATAAAAGCTGCTGTTGGTTTTTTTATTGAAAAACTTTTTAAAAAATCTGCAGCATCTTCTTCAGAAGATCCTCCTATTTCACCCACTATTAAAATTCCTTTGGTTTCATCATCTTCTAAAAAGAGTTTTATACAATCAATAAAATTCATTCCATTTACTGGATCGCCACCAATTCCAATTACAGTTGTTTGCCCTAATCCAACTTGAGTTGTTTGCCAAACTGCTTCATATGTTAATGTTCCTGAACGACTTACTATCCCAATTTTTCCCTTTTTATGAATAAAACCAGGCATAATTCCCATTTTGCATTCTTCTGGGGTAATTAGTCCGGGACAATTAGGTCCTATTAATTTTAATTTTTCTTTTTCGATTCTTTCTTTAATTTTAATCATATCTAAAATTGGAATTCCTTCAGTAATACAAACAATAAGAGGTATTTTTGCATCTATTGATTCATTTATCGCAGCTGTAGCAAACTTAGCTGGAACATATATAACTGTTGCATTTGCATTCGTTTTATTTTTTGCTTCTTGAACGGTATTAAAAATAGGCAAATTTAAATGATTAGTTCCACCCTTTCCTGGCGTAACGCCGCCAACCATTTGGGTTCCATATTTTAGTGCTTGTTCAGTATGAAACGTCCCTTGAGAACCTGTTAACCCCTGACATATAACTCTAGTATTTTTGTTAACTAAAATTGACATCTACCAATTGCTCGCTTCTACTGCTTTTTTTGCAGCATCATCTAAAGTATCTGCAGCGATTATGTTTAGTGAAGATTTTTTAACAATATTTCTTCCCTTTTCAGCATTAGTGCCTTGAAAACGAACAACGACTGGTAATTTTAAATCTATTTCCTTTGCCGCATTAATAATGCCTTCAGCAATCATATCACAACGTATAATTCCTCCAAAAATATTGATTAGAATTACCTTAACTTTCGGATCAGATTGAATAATTTTAAATCCTTCAATTGCTCTATCCTTATTTGCCGTTCCTCCCAAATCTAAAAAATTTGCTGGCTCACTTCCAAAATTTTTAATTATATCCATAGTCGCCATAGCAAGCCCAGCTCCATTCACCATGCATCCGATTGTACCATTAAGTTTAACATAATTCATTTTACTTTTCGCTGCTCTAAGTTCCATTGGATCTTCCTCACTTTCATCTCTAAATTTCAATATTTCTGGGTGACGAAATAAAGCATTGTCATCAAAAACCATTTTCGCATCTAATAAAATAAGTGATCCATTTTTATTTATAACTAGAGGATTAATTTCAATAGTTGATAAATCAAGTTGGATAAAAATTTTTAATAATTTATTTACAATTAAAACAAATTCATTTGATTGATTAGTATTTAAAGATAATTGATTTGCAAAATCCAATAAATCTTTCTTATTATTTTCATTTATATTATGAAAATGATATGAAAATATTTTATTAGGATTATTTATTGCAACATCTTCAATATTAGAACCTCCTGAAGATGATGCCATTAGTAAAATTTTAGAATATTTTCTATCTATTAAAAGACTTAAATAAAATTCCTTTTTTATTGAACATCCTTCTTCTATATATATAGTATTTACAACTTTACCTGTTGGTCCTGTTTGTTTTGTAACAAGTGTATTGCCAAGCATAGATCTTATTTCGCTTTTTGCTTGTTCTATGTTATCAACAATCCTAACTCCTCCCTTGTTTTTATCGCTACCAAGAAAATAGCCCGCCCCTCTTCCTCCTGCATGTATTTGAGATTTAATTACCCAGGGAGGTTCTTTTAAATTTTTAATTGACTCTGAAAATTTATCAATAGCATTAAGATGATTACCATTTGGAACTGGTAAGCCAAAACTCCGCAATAATTCTTTTGCTTGATATTCATGTATATTCATAAAATAAATATTATTTTTTACTTATTAAATTAATTGCAGCAGTTGTCAGTTTTTTTACAGCATTAACTGATTTCAAAAATTGTTTTCTTTCATTAGGCAATAATTTTAACTCTAAAATTTTTTCAACTCCATTAGAACCAATTACTGCTGGCACTCCAACATACAAACCTTTAACTCCGTATTGTCCATTTAGGAAAACAGCACAAGGAAGAATCAATTTTTTATTTTTTAAATATGATTCAGCCATTTGTACTGCAGAAGTAGCAGGAGCATAGAAAGCACTACCTTTTTTTAATAGTTTATTTATTTCCGCTCCACCATCTTTTGTTCTTTTAATAATTTTATTAATTTTTTTTTGACTAATAGTTTTATTTTTTATTAGCTCTTCAATGCTTATACCGGAAACTTTTGTATATCTAATCATGGGCACCATAGTATCCCCATGTCCTCCCAAAACAAAAGTTTCAATATTTTTTATTGAAATATTTAATTCTTTGGATAAAAAATATTTCAAACGAGAACTGTCTAAAATTCCAGCCATTCCAACACACATGCTATTTTTTACATTTGAAGATAATTGTAAAATATTTACCATTGCATCTAAAGGATTTGTAATACAAATTAAAAATGCTTTTGGGCAATATTTTTTAATTGCCTTGCCAATTGTCGAAATAATTTTTGTATTTGTTTCTAATAAATCGTCTCGAGACATACCTGGCATCCTAGGTATTCCTGCAGTAATAATTACAACATCAGAATTTTTCAATGAAGAATAATTATTTGACCCTTCTATTTTGACATCAAATAATTCTACAGATGAAGATTGTGCAAGATCTAGAGCCTTTCCTTGAGGAACTCCTTTTATAACATCTACTAGATTAATATCACCTAATTGTTTTAGTGCTATTAAATGAGCTAGTGTTCCACCTATATTGCCCGATCCAATTAGAGATATTTTTTTTCTCATATAAATTCAGGTATATATTAATTATTTTTTTTAACAATATCCTTCTTTATTTTTGCTATAGCTTTAGCGGGGTTTAAACCCTTTGGACATGAAGTTGTGCAATTCATAATTGAGTGACATCTATATAACTTAAAAGAATCATCTAGTTCTTCAAGACGTTTTTTTCTATTTTCATCTCTTGAGTCATTAATCCATCTAGAAGCTTGTAAAAGAGTTGCTGGGCCAAGATATTTATCTCCATTCCACCAATAACTTGGACATGAAGTTGTGCAACAAAAACATAGGACGCATTCCCAAGATTCATCTAATTTAGTTCTTTGATCTATAGACTGGGTAAATTCTATCTTTAAATCTTTATTTTTTGACAACTTTTCTTTAGCTTCAAGCCAAGGTTTTATTGATTTAAATTGTTTATAAGCATCAGATAGATCAGGAACTAAATCTTTAATAATCTGCATGTGTGGAAGTGGATAAATTTTTATATCATTTTTTGATTCTTGTATTGGTTTTAGGCAAGCTAAGGTATTTACACCATCAATATTCATTGCACATGAACCACAAACTCCTTCGCGACAAGAACGCCTAAAAGTTAAAGTAGTGTCAATTTCATCTTTAATTTTTATTAATGCATCAAGAACCTTTGGGCCACAATTTTGTAAATCAATTTCATAAGTATCAATTCTTGGATTTTCTTTATCATCTGGATTCCAACGATAAACTTGAATTCTTTTAACGTTTTTAACTGTATTTTGTAATTTATGATATTTACCTTTACCAACTTTTGATCTCATAGGTAATGTTAAATTTACCATATCAATAAATCCTTACACTTGGGGGTATTGTTTGAACATGATTAGTTAGAGTATTAGTATGTACCGGTCGAGATCCAATAGTAATTTTTTTATCGTTACTCATCCAAGCTAGTGAATGTTGAAGCCAATTATTATCATCACGATTTTTAAAATCTTCTCGGGCGTGAGCTCCTCTAGTTTCTTTTCTATTTAGTGCTGAATAAAGCGTAACTTTTGATTGTATAATTAAATTTTCTAATTCCATCGCTTCTACAAGATCTGTATTAAAAATCAAAGATTTATCAGCTACTTTGATGTTTGCAAATAAATTTTCTACTTCTGACATTTTTTTTACACCTTCAGAAATTAAATCATGTGTTCTAAAAACCGAACAATGGTTTTGCATAATTTTCTGCATCTGAATCCTAATTTCTCCAGTCATTAAGTTACCTCTTGAGTATCGAATTTTATCGAAACGATCTATTATTTTCTCTGTTATTTCATTTTTTACAACAGGATAATTTTGATTTTTTTTGATTTTGTTTACTGCAGTATCACTAGCAGCTTTTCCAAAAACTAACAAATCAATCAGAGAGTTTGTTCCCAACCTGTTTGCCCCATGAACTGAAACACAGGCTGCTTCACCAACTGCCATCAGACCCTCGCAAATTCTTTCTGGATCATCTTTTGTTGGGCTTAACACTTCTGTTCTATAATTTGTTGGTATTCCCCCCATATTATAATGTACAGTGGGAATAACAGGGATTGGTTCTTTGGTTACATTGATATTTAAAAAAGATTTTGCATTCTCAACTACTCCCGGAAGTCTTTTTTCTATCAGAGCTGATTCTAAATGCTCTAAATGAAGAAGAGCATGATCTTTATTTACACCACATCCTCTGCCCTCTTTAATTTCCATTGTAATTGCTCTGCTAACAACATCTCTTGAGGCAAGATCTTTTGCTTTTGGGGCATAAAAATCCATAAATTTTTCATCCAAACAATTGGTCAAATAACCACCTTCTCCTCTTGCGCCCTCTGTAACTAATACACCAACTCCATAAATACCAGTTGGATGAAACTGAACAAACTCCATATCAGAAAGCGGTAATCCAGATCTTAAAACCATGGCGTTTCCATCTCCAGTGCAAATATGGGCACTAGTTGAAGAAAGATATGTTCGGCCATGTCCTCCAGTTGCTAAAATCGTTTGATGTGAAAAAAATCTATGGATAGAACCATCTTCCAAACACCAAGCCAAAACTCCCTTGCAAGACTCATTTTCATCCATAAGTAAATCAATTACAAAAAATTCTACAAAAAATTCTACATTATTTTTTAATGATTGCTGATACAAAGTATGCAACAATGCATGTCCTGTTTTATCTGCTGCTGCACATGCTCTTTGTGCAGGAGGCCCATCTCCATAGTCGGTTAAATGACCTCCGAATGGTCGTTGATAGATCTTTCCATCTTCAGTTCTGCTAAAAGGCATGCCATAATTTTCAAGTTCAATAACTGCTTTTTCAGCATTAGAACATAAATATTCAATTGCATCTTGATCTCCCAACCAATCTGAACCTTTAACAGTATCATACATATGCCACTTCCAATCATCTTTACCCATATTACCTAAAGCTGCTCCAATTCCTCCTTGTGCTGCTACAGTGTGACTTCTAGTAGGAAAAACTTTAGAAATACATGCTGTTTTCAAATTATTTTCTGCCATTCCAATACTAGCTCTTAACCCAGAACCACCAGCACCTATAACAACTACATCATATGTATGATCAATTATTTTATAAGTATTATTCATTAGCTATAAATCTGAATTATTAAAATAGATATTATAGATACTAAAATTAAAAAAAATGATAAGAAATTTATAATATTTATCATTTTTCTTTTTATGCTTTGATGGTGTATATAATCTTCAATAATAATTTGAATACCAAGTTTGCTATGATAAATCATTGTAGTTATTGTTATAAAAAAAAAGAAACTATTAATTTTTGATTTAAAAAAAAATAAAAACTCATAGTATGAAAAATTATTTATTCTTATTAAAGAAAAAATTAACCATATTATTAAAGGTATTAAAATAACTGCTGTGCTCCTTTGAGCTATCCATATGAATTTACCACTGTTCATATTATTTAAAAAAATATCACCGATAAAATTAAAGTTATAAAAGATGATAATATAATTACAAAATAACCAGAAATTTTCACTGTATTAATTTCTAATCCATAACCTATTGACCAAAACAAATAACGTATACCATTAACCAAATGATAATTAATTGCGAATAAAAAGAAAAATAAAAAAAATTTACCAAAAACCGTGGCTAAAAAAAAGTTTATCAACAAGAAATAATCGGCATTAATAGCTAGAAAAAATAACCAAGTAACAATAAATAATGTTCCCAAACTCAATCCAATACCAGTTACACGATGAGTTATAGATAAAATTGAGGTTTGTAGTTTTTTATGAATACTTAAGTGAGGTGATGTTGGTCTTGAAATATTGTACTTTTCCATAAACTAATATTATATATAGTAAAATTTATAAGAATTATAATCCTGTAAATAAAAAGTCTGAAAATAACCTAAATATGGACATTATGTGATGTCGACTTGCCTATTGTGGAAAACTTAGTGGATTATTTGATGATTTTTAAGTGTTTCCAGCACAATTAATCAGATTTTGGATAAAATAATGCAAAAAAAAGAAAAAAAATATTAAATTTTTCCTTGTATTCTCGGCAAAAATGTTACTTTGTTAATCTGTCTTCTATAGGAAGATAAAATGGCTAGGAAAAGTATCCATTTTTATATTACGGTGGATAAGTCGAAATTGGCTAAGTTAAATTTGTTGTTCTGGGAGGAACGCAGTTTTAAACGGTAAAATACTCCCGCCGGGTATGTTTACGATACCATTTCGGTAAAGATCTGTAAAAAGATCTAGAGTTTTTAGTCAATTATTAGTCTGAAAAGATTAATAATACTAGAAACTCTTTCCTTGTCATTTTTTATTTATTCTTATCGCTTTTAACAAAAAACATTATTAATGTCCCGATAAGCAGAAATACCATTACACTAGACATTCCAATTCTTTGAGAATTAAAAATCGACGTAAGAAGCGCAAAAGTCATTGGTCCTGCAAAAGAAGTAATTTTACCTGATAATGAGTAAAAACCAAAAAATTCAGTCTTTTTTTCCTCAGGAACACATTTTGCAAAATAAACTCTACTTGCAGATTGAACTGGGCCAAAAAATAAACTTAAAAAGATACCTAATATCCAGAATAGACTTTTATCGTTTACAATTAATATGCCAATTCCACAAAATGATAATATAATTAATGAAAAAATTATTATTTTTTTTGAACCAATTTTATCTTCAAAAAATGAAAATATTGTTGCACCTATACCGGCAGCAACGTTTGTTCCAATTCCAAAAAGAATGACCTCATTAAATGGCATACCAAAAGTCCCGGCCGCATATATTCCTCCAAATGCAAATATAGTATTTATTCCATCTATATAAAACATTCGAGCAATTAAGAATTTGACAAGATTTTTATATTCTTTTATTTTTTTGAATGTCTTTAAAATCTCTTGGAGACTTTTCTTAAACACCTCTCTAGATATTAAAGGTTTGCTTTTTTGATCCTTATAAAATAAAAATAGAGGAAGGGAAAAAATTAGAATCCATATTCCTACTAAAGGACCGCAAATTCTTATATGCTCATAAGTATTTTTATTTAATTCAAATAATGGTTTTTCGTTTTGTACAAAATAAAAAAGAATAATTATTAATATTGATAGCCCGCCAAAATACCCAAAGCCCCATGCCAATCCAGAAATTTTTCCATACTCTGATTCATCAGAAATTATTTTAAGTTTTGCATTATAAATAGTAAAAGCTAATTCACTTGTTACTTGCCCAATAACAACTAGTGTCAAAATTAATATTAATTTATTACTGTTTGGATCTCCAAACCAAAGTGCAGATGCTGAAAAAGAATAAATTAAGGTTAATACTATTAGCCATCTTTTTAATTTTTGTGTTTGGTCAGCAAACGATCCAATAAATGGGCTGATAAAAGCAATAATTAATCCTGAAATTGCTATTGCATTACCCCAATAGACTGATCCAACCTCAGTATTTGGTGCTATAACTTCTGTAAAATAAGTTGCAAAAATAAAAGTTGTAATTACTGTCCCCCAAGCACTATTAGCCCAATCATATAATGCCCAAGATAATTTAACTTTTAAATTATTATTTTGATTCATTATTTATCATTTCCGCAGCTCTTTCAGCAATCATAATGGTAGGGGCATTTAAATTTCCGCTAGTAATTTCAGGCATAACTGAAGCATCTACAACTCTAATGTTTTCTAAACCATGAATTCTTAATTTTTCGTCAACTACTGACATTTTATCTTTTCCCATTTTTAAGGTACATGATGGATGATAAGCTGTTTCTGATTTTGATCTAATATACTCTTCTAATAGTTCATTGTTTTGTATATCTTCTCCGGGACCTATTTCTTTTCCTGAGAATGGTTTTAAAGAATTTTGATTAAGAATTTTCCTTGCTACATGAATGGATTCAATTGTTTGTTTAAGATCGTCTTCGTGTTCTAAATAATTAAATTGTATTTTGGGATAATCATATGGATTTGAAGTATTTAATGAAACGCTTCCTCGGCTTTTTGGATGATTTGGACTTGCATGTAATTGATACCCGTGTCTGTCAGGATCGACGAGCCCATGATCAATCACAAATGCTGGAAAGAAATGAAATTGGATATTTGGATATTCTCTTTCTGGGGATGATTTACAAAACCCGCCCGCTTCTAAAAAGGAAAAGGAGCAAGGGCCATTTTTTGTTAAAAACCATTGAATGCCAATTCTTAACATATTTAATTTATTTACATATGAATATAAGGTGTCTGATGTTTTGCATTCTTGCTGAATGTATGTTTCCAAATGATCTTGTAAATTTTTTCCTACCCCTTCCAGTGCATGTAACACTTCTATACCTTTATTTTTTAAATGTTCAGCAGGTCCAATGCCAGAAATCATAAGCAATTGAGGCGAATTTATTGAGCCCCCACTTAATATTACTTCTTTATTTGCATAAATTTTCTCGACTTTGTTTTTAATCCTTACTTGAATGCCAATAGCTTTTTTCCCATCAAAAATAATTTTTTCAACAAAAGACTCGCTAAATATCTTTAAATTTTTTCTTTTTTTAGCAGGATTTAAGTAATACTTAGAAATACTTGCTCTCTCACCTTTATGAATGGTTACATCATACATTCCAAATCCTTCCTGTTCTTTTCCATTCATGTCGTGATTTATTTTATAACCAGCTTCACCTGCTGAATTGATAAATGCCTTAAATAGAGGATTTTTATTTTTTGATAAATTTACTGGCAAAATTCCATTCCCACCTCTGTATTTATTTTCACCCTCAGACCAAGTTTCAATTTTTTTAAAATAAGGTAAGACCTTTTCATAAGACCAATCTTTTAATCCAAAGGAAGCCCATCTTTCATAATCATTAGGATTGCCTCTAACAAAAACCATTCCATTATGAGCTGAACATCCTCCAATCATCTTACCTCTTGGGCAAAAAAGTTTCCTGTTTTTCAAATGTGGTTCTGGATCTGAGTAATATTTGTAATTATACTTCGGATCATGCATTGTATATAAAATTGCAAGTGGCATGTTTACTTTCCATATATCACTAGGCTTACCTGCTTCAAACATAGCTACATCATTACTAGATATATTACTAAGACGATTAGCTAGAACACACCCAGCTGAACCCGCTCCAATTATTATGTAATCATAATTCATTTTTTTTACTTATTATAATTTCTATAAAAATAGGTAAGAAATGTTGATATAGATATAATAATTAGACAAAATAGACAAATAAACTTAATTCCAAGATCCCAATCTAAAAATAATCCAAATAAAAAAGGTGAAATAGCAGTTGAAAATACCCCAATGGCATGAAGTAATGATCTAATTGATCCAAGATTAAGAACACCATAAAGCTCTGCCCACAGTGAGCCCATAAAGGGAATTGATACAGCAGTCGAAAATGAAATAAGACTCATGTATATAATATATACTATTGGTTTATCGCTTATCGCTAAAAATAAAATTCCTATAAACATGGGAATTAAAGTGGTGGGTATAATTAATCTAGTCCTAAATTTATCCACTAAAGGACCTCCTATTAACAAACCTATAACACTAAATAAACCATAAAATACAAAACTTGTTGCAAGTAACTCAAGGCTCCAAGACTTTTCATTCGCTATGTGTATTTGATGAAAAAGTAAACCTGTAACAATAAATGGTGGAGTTAAATAACATGGTAAATAAATATAAAATCGTATGTCACTTAAAACTTCTAGTCTATTAAAATTAATGTTGTTTTTTATTTTTTTCTGCTCATCTAAAAAATTTTTATGGCGTTGATTTTGATCATTCAATAAATAAATATATAGAGGGATAAATATTATTAAAATACTTAAAGATGAATATAACCAAACAGATTGCCAAACTAAAAAATTCAAAGCTATAACTACTAAAAACGGAAATATCATTTCACCTATAGGTTGACCAAAACTTGCAAATGATATTGCCGCTCCTCTATTCTTTTCATAATATTTAGCCATACTTGTTTGACTTATATGACCCATTGCACCTTGGCCAAAAAAACGTAAGCCAAAAATAATAAAAAAGATTAAGAAAGGTATATAATCAAGTAGATACATAGCAAAACAGGAGAATGCCAATCCCATTGAAACAATTGAAGTAAAAATTCTAAGATCTATTACATCAATTAATTTTCCAAACCATATTAGTAAAATTGAACTTAATATTGTAGCTAAGGAATAAATTAAACCAAAATCTGCATTACTTAAATTTAGTGTTTCTCGAATTTGAAAGTTAAATATTGAAATAAAAAAAGTTTGGCCATAACTTGCAAAAAAAGCAGCCAATAAACCAAATAGTAAAAATCTGAATTGATGAATTAGAAATTTAAATAGCAAGTTTAGTTCTCATTTTTCCTACAATATAAAGTAAAATATTTTAATGAAGTATATATATATTCATTTATTTTGTAAAAATTACAAAAAAATATTAAATGACAAGAGATAATAAGCGCCCGTAGCTCAATTGGATAGAGCACCAGATTTCGGATCTGGGGGTTAAGGGTTCAAATCCTTTCGGGCGCACCAAAAATTTATAAATATTTGTTTTTTAATATAGTTTCAGCTATTTGTACTGCGTTTAAAGCAGCACCTTTTCTTAAATTATCTGAAACTATCCATAATGAAATTCCATTATCAACTGTTAAATCTTTTCTTATACGACTAATATATACTTTATCATCACCAGCTGATTCAACTGGGGTAACATATCCTTCATCTTTTCTATAATCTACTACAGAAATTCCATCAAAATCTTTTAAGACATTTTTTGCATCTTCTTCGCTAATATTTTTATCAAATTCTATATTAACTGATTCTGCATGACCAATAAAAACTGGGACACGAACACACGTTGCAACAACATTAATATTCGGATCCATAATTTTTTTTGTTTCATCAATCATTTTTTGTTCTTCTTTAGTGTTTCCATTTTCTAAAAAATCATCGATGTGAGGAATCACATTAAAAGCAATTTGTTTGGTAAAATTTTTTTTATTAATTGTTTTATTTGCATAAATATCTTTTGTTTGTTCAAATAATTCATCCATTGCATTTTTACCTTTTCCTGAAACCGATTGATATGTTGAAACTACAATGCGATTTATAATCGCTAAATCATGCAGTGGTTTTAAAGCAATTAACATCTGTATTGTTGAGCAATTTGGATTAGAAATAATATTGCGTTTTTTATTGTTGTTCATAAAATAATTTTCCAGAATGTTTGAATTTATTTCTGGAATAATTAAAGGAACATCTTCTTGCATTCTAAAGAAGGAGGTATTGTCAATAACTAAACATCCTGAATCTCCTGCTATTGGACCATATTTTGAGGATACTGATGATCCAGCTGAAAACAGTGCAATATCATAATTTTTAAAATCAATGTTTTCGATGTTTTTCACTACAATTTCTTTATCTCTAAATTTTATTTTTCTACCTTCAGATTTTTTTGACGCAATGGCATCTAAATTTTCAAATTGGAAATCTCTTTCCTCAATTATTTGAAAGATTTCTCGACCAACAGCACCAGTGGCTCCCACTACTGCAATATTTATTTTTCTATTCATAATCTTATTTTCCAGTAATTATATCTAGTTCTGTTATTACTACCTTACCCATTTCAGTTGTAGATAAAATTTTTGCACTATCTTCGCCTATATCAGGTGTACGATAACCTTTTTGCAAAACATTTTTAACAGCTGTCTCAATAAGTAGACTTTCTTCATCCATATTAAAACTATACTTTAGCATCATAGCAAAACTCATAATCATCGCTAATGGATTTGCCTTATCTTGACCAGCGATATCAGGTGCGCTCCCATGAACAGGTTCATACATTCCATATCTCTTACCTTTTTCATCTATACTACCCAATGAAGCTGATGGAAGCATGCCTAAGGATCCAGTTAACATTGCAGCACAATCACTTAGAATATCTCCAAAAAGATTGTCAGTTATAATTATATCAAATTGCTTAGGATTTCTAATCAGTTGCATTGCACAATTATCTGCATACATATGATCTAATTTTATATCATCATATCCTTTTTGATGTAAATTAGTTATTGTTTCTCTCCAAAATTTTCCTGTCTCCATTACATTTGCTTTTTCAACAGAGGTAATTTTTTTATCTCTTTTTCGCGCAAGATCAAAGCCTACTTTGGCCAATCTTTCTATTTCGCTGGTTGTATATGATTGAGTATCCACTGCTTTTTTTTCATTATTATCTATAGTTTGTATACCTCTTGGTTCTCCAAAATATACTCCACTTGTCAGTTCTCTTAGTATTAAAATATCAAGTCCTCTAACAAGATCTGGTTTTAAAGATGAAGAATCAACCAATGCGTCAAAAACTATTGCTGGTCGTAAATTCGCAAATAAATCCATTTCTTTTCTTAATCTTAATAATGCTGCCTCTGGTCTCTTGTGTCTTTCAACATTGTCCCATTTTGGACCGCCAACTGCTCCAAACAATACAGCGTCAGAATTTAGAGCATCTTGCATAGTTTTATCGCTAATTGAATTTCCTTCTTTGTCGTAAGCAGCTCCGCCAACAAGACTTTCTGACAAATTAAATGTGATAGTTCTATGTTTTGTTATCCATTCAATTATACAATAAACTTGACGCATGACTTCTGGACCAATTCCATCACCAGGAAGAATTAATAAATTTTTCTTACTTAACATTTAAATTAAATTATCCAAGGACAAGAATTTTTATAATTTTTTTCATACAAATCAATCTCTTTAGATTTCTCTAAAGTTAATGCAATATCATCTAATCCTTCTAATAAACATTTTTTTCTGAATGGCTCTATTTCAAAATTAATTTTATAGTTATTTTGTT
>CEUS01259410.1_pt1 | contig 41049 bp, 41 predicted proteins | sample 427031 | NCBI WGS metagenome assembly CEUS01 (sample SAMEA2622837, study PRJEB7988) | marine metagenome | biome: marine biome (ENVO:00000447); feature: marine epipelagic mixed layer (ENVO:xxxxxxxxx); material: "saline water (ENVO:00002010), including plankton (ENVO:xxxxxxxx)" | depth 140 m | reverse complement strand
CCCCAAATGAGGGAAAATCCCTCGAACTCCCTCGACCTCTGTGGGCGTCAACAATTCTGGAGTGACAAAAAGGTCGGGCGTGATGCCACCTCCCCCATATAACACCCGGCCCGAGAAACTCTTGAATTCCGGCCGCCCATTCCGATCTGCTGACCGGACCGTCTGACCCGAGATCGAGAGCACATGTCTTTCGTTGACCGTGTGATCTGAAGGTTGCTCCATCTGGATTGAACGCCCGATGGGTGTGTACCACCTAGCGGTTGTAAGCCTGAGGACATCTCCATCGGTTAGGCGGTACAAGCTCTGAACCGACCCTTTGCCAAAAGTGGTCTCTCCAATTACCACAGCTCGATCATGATCTTGAAGTGCACCCGCCACAATCTCTGAAGCCGAAGCACTAGCTGCATTGACTAGCACAACAATCGGAAGATCAGGATACCGATCGGGGAAAGACGCGTCATATAATCCATTCTGGGTCCGTGCTCGCCCTCGAGTCTCGACAATCGTCTGCCCCTCCTCCAGGAAGAGGTCCGTAACTGCTATCCCTTGGTCTAACAAGCCTCCGGGATTCCCTCGAAGGTCAAAGACTACTGCCCTAAGACCCTGCTCCTTGAGAGAGTCGATCGCACTTCTAACTTCGTCATAAGCAGTTTCGCTAACGGTGCGAAGCGGAACATAGCCTATACCATCTTCCAACATCGGTGAAAATGGCACTGCTTTCAATCTGATTACATCCCTTTCGATCGTGAACTCAATAGGATCATCGATACCCGGCCGGAGGACGCTGATCTTCACCTCAGTCCCTGGGCGCCCACGAAGCAACCCAACAGCCTCATTTGTTTCCATGGAGTCAACAACAACGCCATTGATCCCTACAAACTGATCTCCAGCGCGAATACCGACTCGCTCACTTGGCCCACCAGGGATAGGGCTCACAACCGTTACATACCCGCCGCGGTGGCTCACCTCGAGGCCGACGCCACCATACTCGCCTTCTGTGCGTATCCGAAGATCCTCATAAGCGGACGCCGGAATTAGCGACGAATGGGGATCATCAAGCTCCCGAATCAGACCGTCGATGGCTGAGTCGTATAGAGAGCCCTGGTCAATCTCGTCTACGAAGTTTGACTGGACTCGCTCCATTACCTCCTGAAGGACTCGGACTCGGACGTATACATTGTCCGATCGATTAACTCCCTCTTGGAGTAACCAGCCACCGGCCATCGACGACAGTACTATCACTAGTGTCGGTGCTGAGATGGTCCATCTCATCTTTCTTCCGTCAGGACTGCTCTGCATGAACGTCTCTCGTATCTCCCGTAGGCCTTACAAATGCTCCCCGCAATCGAGCGCTGAGGAGATCCTGGACGCGCCGCTGCACCTCCTCAAGAGGCCCCTGCGCACTGACTAGAGCCACGGCTGGCTCCGAATCCGCCAACGTAAGATAGGCCTCCCTGATGGTCTGTCGGAACTCCTCCCCCTCTTGCTCAATTCGGTCCAGATCCTGCCCATCTCTACGCCCTCGTTCTACGCTCTCTTCAACTGGTAGGTCCAAGACCACATAGAGGTCTGGCTGTAACCCTCCAGTTGCTACTTCTATGGCAAGTCGGACCTGGTCAAGGTCTAGGCCCCGTCCAAAACTCTGATAAGCCAGTGTAGAGAGTGCAAAGCGATCTCCTATTACTGTATCTCCTCTCAATAATGCCGGACGAATAACTTCCCTGACTAGCGCTGCACGCGCAGCTAAGATCAGCAGGAGCTCCGCTTCAGGAGAGAACTCGAGGTCAGTCCTATTTAGAACCACCTGCCTAATCGCTTCGCCGAGAGGTGTTCCTCCCGGCTCCCGAACAACCGTGTGTGAGATGCCGGCAGCATCAAGCCATGAAGACAGCAGAGCGATATGCGTCGTCTTACCGACTCCGTCTCCACCCTCAAGAACGATGAAACGCCCAGCCATGACCAAGTATACCTCCTAATACCCTGCCAGCAGCACCTAGTCGTAATACTCAACACCTAGGTGGGTCATCATCTCTTCACCCATGAGCCAACGCAGGGTGTTCTTTAGCTTCCAGTGCTGGATGAAGATGTCATGCTCCGGGTATAGCCCAGGTGCAGTCTGTGGCGCCTTAAAGTAGAAAGACAACCATTCCTGAACTCCACTCAAATCCGCTCTAGCAGCTAGATCCAAGAAGAGAGCGAGATCTAAAACAATGGGTGCAGCGAGAATAGAGTCTCGACAGAGGAAGTCGACCTTGATCTGCATGTGGTACCCCATCCACCCAAAGATATCGATGTTGTCCCACCCTTCTTTGTTATCTCCACGTGGCGGGTAGTAATTGATCCGAACCTTGTGATACATGTCACCGTAGAGGTCCGGGTACATCTCGGGCTGGAGGATATGCTCTAGGGCACCAAGCTTCGATTCTTCCTTCGTCTTGAAGGACGCAGGGTCATCCAAGACCTCTCCATCCCGGTTACCGAGAATATTGGTACTGAACCAGCCAGAAAGACCTAGCATCCGGGTCTTGAAGCCTGGAGCCAAGATAGTCTTCATAAGTGTCTGGCCAGTCTTGAAATCTTTCCCGCCAATTGGAACGCCGTTGTCGATCGCTAATGTTTCGAGGGCAGGTATATCCGCAGACAGGTTAGGTGCTCCATTCGCATAGGGTACTCCCTCCATGAGACTGGCATACGCATAGAGCATGCTAGGTGCAATACTCTCATCATTTTCCTTCATAGCCTGCTCAAAGGACTCAGGGCTTTCGTGTATAGCACCTGGACGCATAAATACCTCGGTGGAGCCACACCAAACCATTACCAAACGATCACAACCGTTCTCCTCTTTGAAGCGGCGGATATCTGCCCTCAGTTCCTCCGCCTGCTCGAACTTGTTCCCTGATTTCTTGTTTGGCCCATCCAGTTTTTTCACGTAGGCCGTATCGAATACTGCTGGCATAGGTTTTATAGAGGATAGAAAATCCTTGATCGGATCAAGGTGGTTCTCCTTGTGAAGCACACCCGCCTTCACCGCGCTCGAATAGCCATCGTCAGGAATTGGGTCCCACGCCCCAAAAACCAGGTTCTCCAAGTCAGCTAAAGGCACTAGGTCCTTTATTAGAGGCGTGCGCTCATCCGTGCGCTTCCCTAACCGAATCGTGTTCATTTGGGTAAGGCTGCCGAAAGGCTGGGCAAGACCGCGTCGGGAGGCCTCAACCCCGGCCACAAACGTCGTTGCGACCGCACCCAAGCCTGGAAGGAGAATGCCGAGCTTGCCCTCGGCTGGCTCAATTTTTGACGGCTGCTTCACGTTTTCCTCAGCTCTGTATCCATGATTCAAACCTGCTATTAGGACAAGATGATCCGACTTTGACTTGCTTCCTCAATACCTTCTGCAACGGTCTGGTTCACCTTATGCATAACCTTCTCGTAATTACTCTGTGCTGCGATCAGACGCTGGTAACCAGTCATAGACTGCAGCGCCTCAGTCGCTTCTTGGTAGGCCTCTTTAATCTCATCGTCCGGTGCTCCTCCTGCCCTTAAAGACGATTCGACCCGCCCTTCTAATTCTTCAAGGCGATTACGCATTTCCACCATCTCCCTGTCATCGCCTACCGCATCCATCGTTCGCTTAAGTGTCTGATACTCGTCAGTCCGAGCAATAGCACCCCCAAGCTGCTTCGCCATATCGTAGATAGTTGACATCTAGCCCTACCCTTGTTCATCGCGCTCATTAGAGCAAACTGCAGTTAAGATCCGCTCTATGCCCGCTAAGTCCCTAAGTACCCGCACATCTTCAAGTTTATCCTGACTATCCATAAAGCTGGCCACTTCTCCCGCCTGACCAGCACCTACTTCCAGCGCCAACAACCCTCCTTGCTCCATGACGGCAGCAGCACCGGCAGCAACCTTGCGTAGCATAGATACACCACCAGAACCTGCAAATAATGCCTCATGCGGCTCCCAATCCAAAACCTCAGGTGGAAGGTCGTCTCGATCACCGTCTGGTACGTATGGTGGGTTTGAGATCACGACGTCAAAGCACTCCCCGGTCAGTACAGGTGCGAATAGTGACCCTAGACGCAGCTCCAGCCTGTCATCTAAGCCTAGGTTTGTCGAGTTCTTTCGTGCCAAGTTGAGAGCCTCCTCCGATGTATCAGTAGCCACCATTCGGTGGAAGGGACCCTCCGTAAGCAAAGATAGAGCGATCGCACCCGAGCCGGTCCCTAAGTCCAAGCCGACTAGGGAATCTCGGCCATTGATCTCCGCCCACTCCAATACCGCACCGACCAGCTGCTCAGTCTCCGCCCTTGGGATTAAAACGCCCGGAGCAACTTCAACCTCAAGATCCCGAAAAGCCTGTCGACCCAGGATATATTGGAGCGGTTCTCGACTCGCGCGGCGCTTTAACAGCGGTCGAAAGTCATCTAGTTCTGATGGCTGCATCTGACGTTCGTGCTGCAAGTACATTTCTAAGCGCCCAATGCCCAACACATGGGCAAGAAGGTGTTCCGCATCAAGTCGCGCACTCTCGACGCCTTTGTCCGCCAAGTAATCGGCACTCTGCAGCATCACCCGCAGAACTGTCCAAGGTTTAGAAGCTTGGCCTACACCATTGGTTTTGGGCAGCGAACCTATGCCTGTCTTCATGATTTACCTCCCAACCGCTCCTCTTCTTCAGCGAGCAGCAGCGCCCTCACCAGTTCTTCAAGATCCCCATCAAGCACCTCCCCAAGACGATACAGCGTCAGCCCAATGCGGTGATCCGTCACCCGATTCTGAGGGTAATTATAAGTGCGAATTTTCGCAGACCGATCTCCTGTGCCAACCTGCGTCCTGCGCTCGCGGGCTCGTTCAGCCTCCTGGTCAGCAATCATTTGGTCTAGAAGGCGACTCCGCAGTACCTTCATCGCCTTAGCCTTATTCTTGTGTTGAGACTTCTCGTCCTGACAAGAGACTACCAGCCCGGTCGGAATATGGGTGATGCGCACTGCAGAGTCAGTCGTGTTAACCGATTGTCCCCCAGGACCCGAAGACCGGAAGACATCAATCCTCAGGTCATTAGGATCTATCCGTAGATCAACCTCTTCAGCTTCTGGTAGTACTGCAACCGTTGCAGCGGAAGTGTGAATTCGTCCCTGGGCTTCGGTTTCCGGGACGCGCTGTACCCGATGGACACCTGACTCGTAACGGAGTCGTCCGTAAACGCCCTTCCCACGCACCGTAAAGATTGCCTCCTTCACGGAGCCAGGTATGCCCTCTGAAATGCTCATGAGCTCAATCGTCCATCCTCGGTGCTCAGCCATAAGCCTGTACATACGCATGAGATCAGCTGCAAAGAGGCCCGCTTCATCTCCCCCTGTACCTGCGCGGACCTCAACAACTGCAGCCCGATTGGAGAGGGGGTCTGGTGGGATCAACAACTCACGGACTTTCTGGATCAGAGAGTCGATGCGCTGTTCTAACTGAACAATTTCCTCTTCCGCAAGTACTCGGATATCCGGGTCTTCCGACTCCTCTAGGAGCTCAAGTGCACCCTCATGCTCTTGCAATGCTCCACGCAGATCAAGACCAGATATTACAACTGGCTCTAGATGTGATCTCTCTTGCCCATAGTCTCGCAACTTACCTGGGTTAGAGAGCACATCTTGGGTCGTAAGAGCCTCGTTAACCTCACCGAAACGACGCTCAGCCTCGCTGAGCCGCTCTTCGAGCTTCGAATCTAACGCTAAGGACTTCATGGGGATGTTCCAGTGAGGATTTCCACCCAATTAGGATGCTTCCCACGGGCCGGCCGGAGCGTATGCCCGACCTGCGTCCTCACTTCTCCGGGGCCTTCTCGTACTTTTTCTTGAAACGGTCTACGCGCCCTGCTGTATCGACAAGACGCTGCTTGCCTGTGTAGAACGGGTGACAAACTGAGCAGATCTCGACGTGAACTTCCTCTATGGTGGCCATCGTTTCAAATCGATGGCCACACGCGCATGTAACGGCTGCCAGCACGAAATCTGGATGGATGCCCTGCTTCATGTCCTGCTCCGGACGGGTATAGTTTCGGATCAAGGCCCGTCCCTGCGAGCCAAAATCCCATCAGCCAAACAAGCTAAACTTCGTGCGAAGAAGGGTCCAGTGACTGTGACTGCCGGGCCAGATGGAATGAACCCAACAATAAGATTAGGGCTGCAACAGCAGAGCCACCGCCGACCAAGTCCCCATAGAGAGTATAGAAAGTCTGGATATCAGTTGTTTCCACTATGCCAATGTGCACGTCAGACGTGAAAAGCTCTGTCTCATTGTATACGTGGCCTCTTGGGTCAATGAAGAGTGAGATGCCAGTATTTGCAGCACGTACAACCCCTGTACGGTTCTCTATAGCACGCATTACCATATGCGCGGGGTGCTGCCAAAGCGCGGTGGTCCGCGCGTATAAGGGCTCACGTCCATACCAAGCATCGTTAGTGATGTTGACCAAAACCTCAGCCCCTTCTTGGCGGAATCTCCTAGAGGCCTCAGGGTAGGATGACTCGTAGCAGATCAGTACCCCGTACTTAGTCCCGTCTACTTCTGCAAGCGGCCACCCTTCACCAACGCCAAACCCACCGAAGTACCTAAAAGCATCGAACCATTCGACGGGCAGGAACGGAACGCGCTCTACAAAAGGCACTAAGTATCGTTTGTCGTATTGATAATCGGTCACGCCTTCACCATCGATCAAGAAGGCTGAATTGAAAATAGTATAGTCGCCACTGGTGGGATCTCCCTCATAGCCCAGGCCACCCATCAGGATCGGTGCTCTCACGTAACGGGCCCATTCCGAAATCGGATACACCCACTCAGAATGCATATCCCAGGTAGGGAAGATGCTCAATGTAACCTCTGGCATTACCACAAAATCGACCGAACTCGGATTTATTCTGGGCATCTCCCTCTGCAGTGAGACAAGAGTGCTATCTATCCCTACACGAGTGTCTAGTTTGATATGCTCCGGAACGTTGGGCTGCACGACTGCAACGGTTGAGATTTCACGAGTCTCGAGTGTTGCTGCCCTCCAGATGCCCCACTGCATAGGGCCAAGCACGACTAACACGATCGTGGCAACAAGACCCAAATATCGTCGCAAACTTGCGCCCTCAACGAAGCTAAGAACCAAGCTTGCGAGAAGCCCGTTAACCAGAGCTAGCCAAAAAGTAACACCCCTATTACCTACCAGCTCAGCAATTCCGACCAGTTCCGGAAACCCGGTTAGGGACGTGCCCAGACCCAGCCATGGGAAGGCGACCGTGCTTGGCAGGTGTGCTCTCGTCCACTCTGCAGCAGTCCAGGCGATTGGTAAGGCAAGCCACAGGGGGGCCCTTACAGTATGCACAGCTCGGTGGAAGGTCCACCCAAACAGGGCTGCAATCCCTATCAATGCTAACAGAGCGGAAAGAAAAGCCAGTACCGCCAAGGGTGTGAACCAAATAAGAGCAATCAAAATCCAGTAGAAAACTATCCCGAAATAGATTGCTCCAAAAACAATAGACCCACGAACAGCTGCCTGTCGCCCCTGGTGATCAGGCAAGCATCCTTTTATCCAGAGTGCAAGCGGCACTAGCCCGACAAAAGGTGGAATCAGAATGTGCAGAGGTGGAAAAGAGAGTGCGAGCAGTAATCCCGACACAGCCGGGATCAGGCGCTCTCCTTTGCGTGGCCACAGGAGCATCTTAGCTGCTCTGTAGCGCCTCAAAAGGCCCACCCGGATCACAGTTCGACTTCTCGCCCGGAATCTGCCGCTTGATAGGCCGCTTCGATGAGAGCCATGAGCTGCACCTGTTCACGCGGAAGTTCGACTTCGCGACGGCCAATCGCTCGGCTAATAAAGTCGTCGAGCAAGCGACGATATGCGTTAGTGTAGGGGTTTTCACCACCTCTTGGTCTAGGTGGTCGAGGGGTTACCTCTGAAGGACGGCCACCCAGTTGCTTAAAGACCTCTAGCGGCGGGAGAGCACCAGAGCCTTCGGTTCCCATGACTCTTGCGTAATACTGATCCTCACTGGCGAATAATCGATTACTCACCTCCACCGTGAGCGCTACACCATCCCTAGTCTCAGCCATTAGCGTCCCGGCCCCCTCTATTGAGACTCCAGGTGGCCCGAGTACACAGGATACCCTTCTGACGTCTGGAAAACCAACTAGCCACAGGCATAGGTCCAGTGCTGGGACTCCAAGGTCGACCAGTGCTCCTCCTCCGGAAAGTTCTGGGTCCTGTCGCCAGTCCAAACGCCTGCCGGGAACGGCTCGCGTCATCCAGCTTCCTCGAACTGCATAAATAGAACCGAGTTCGTTCCCAGCCACGGAGTCTCTCAGCGCCATAACTCCGGGTCGGAAGCGATGGGGCATTCCGACCACTAGAACTCGGCCGGAGCTTTCCGCCGCGCCTAGTACACGGCGCACTCCATTCGCACTAACAGCCAATGGCCGTTCTACGAAAACGTGCTTTCCAGCCTCCAGAGCTCCTATCGCCATCTCTTCGTGCAGGTGGTTTGGGGTGCAAATGACTACCGCATCTAATTCGTCATGCGTGATCAGTGCGTCAGCAGAGAGCACCAGGGGCACCCCAAAACGCTCGGATAGAGTTTCTGCTTTGTGCGTTTCAACATCAGCCACGGCCAGAAGGTGTACATCCTCACGCTCGGAAAAAATCGGTACGTGCACGATCTGGCTCACAGCTCCCGTACCAATCACCCCGACACGTAATGAGGAACCGCCCCCCATCACCGCTCCTCGCCGGGCGCGCTTGGGCCCGTCATGATCTGCCACCCCACACTAAGATTAAATAACTGCAAGTCACTCAAGACTTCGTATTTGGCAACACCGTAGGCACGGAAGCTCGAAGTAAAAGGATACTCAGCTCCGAAGTGGAGGTTGAAACCTGCGGTAACCGTATTGAGCAGCTCATCGATGAAAGTGCCTTGTATTGCATCACCATACCCTTTGAGCGCATGCACTGTTACACCCAGACCTCCGTATGTCAGGAGATCGAAAGGTGTATCCCATACGACGTGTGTATCGACCCCAAATGCCACATCCTGCCAGTTTATCGGCCCTAGATTAAGTTGAGGTAGCGGATCACCGGTTTGACCTTCTACAAGGGCTACAATCCGGTCCTCGAATTCTGCGACTTCATCCACAAGCAAGGGTGCAGACCAGTAGCTAACGTGCGGCACTACGCGTAACCCAGGCCGCGCATAACCCATATCAAATCGACCGCCGTAGCTCACGGCCCGTTCAGTGCGAGTTGGGTACACATAGCCAAGGTCAATCCCGAATCCTCGGAAGGCCAATCGGTTAAAATCAAAGTCCGTAGTGTCCTGTGCATGCGCCGCTGAGAATGTGCAAAACAGGGCGATGGCAATGAAACCCACTGACATTCGGAGAACCGCCATTCCAGTTCCTCTTTTTCAGGCGCCCTGCACTTCAGCGACCAGATCATAATCCAGCGCGTCAATGATCTGCACCTTAATCAAATCTCCGGCCTGAATCGGATCTGAACCGATAAGGCGAGTCACTCCGTCAATATCCAACGCCTGTGCCTGCGTCCGAGCGATCGCTAAATAGCCTTCTTCCTGATCAAGAATCTCATCAACTAGAGCTGTAGCACTGGTACCTACGAGAGCGGCATTTTTTTCGAAAGAGATATCCCGTTGAACTTCCATTAACTCCTCCAGTCGCTCCGACATCAATTCAACCGGAATCCGACCGCCCATCCCTGCTGCTCGCGTACCTTCTTCTACTGAGTAGGTGAACGCACCGACACGCTCGAACTGAATCTCTTCGAGTAAATCTAACATCTGCTGAAAATCTTCTTCCGTCTCACCCGGGAAGCCGACGATCACCGTTGTCCTAAGAGTGAGATCGGGGACAGAGTCCCTCAGCCAGGCTATACGCTCCAGGATAGTCTTACGACGTTCTGGACGACGCATGAGTTCTAAAACACGGTCACTACCGTGCTGTATAGGCATATCCAGGTAGGGTAGAATCCGGCTCTCTGCCGCGACTAATTCAACCAGGCCTCTGGTAATTCCAGAGGGATACATATAGAAAAGACGGTACCAGGGTATGTCCGTACCATTCAATAACCCATGAAGAAGCTCCGACAAGTCAGGCGCGTCCGGACGATGTCGCCGAAGATCACGACCGTACCAGGTTGTGTCTTGCGATACGATATTAAGCTCCCTTACGCCAGCCTCGCCGAGACCTGCCGCCTCACGAACTAACTCGTCGACTGGATGAGACCGATGGAGTCCTCGCATCAGAGGTATAGCACAGAACGCACAGGTATGATCACACCCTTCGCTGATCTTCAGATAAGATGTGTGAGGCGTCTCTGTCGACAGTATTCGAAGTGGCCGCTCCATGGCAGGAATCGATTCATCAAGCTCCGGCAGGTATCCCAGTCCCCTAAGCTTTGGAATCAGCTTAGGTAGGTCTCCCAAACCCAGAAACAGATCAACCTCAGGAATCTCTTCGGCGAGCTCACTCCCATGACGTTCGACCAGGCACCCGACAGCAACAACTGCCTTCAACTCACCTAGACCTTTGAGTTCACACGCGTCCAATATCGTTTCGATGGACTGTTCCTTAGCCTGCTCTATGAATCCACAAGTGTTGACTATGGCGACTTCGGCACCCGTCACGTCTGAGGATACTCGCGCACCATAACCGACTAGAGCAGCCATCATTCGCTCTGAGTCAACAGTGTTCTTATCACATCCGAGAGTAACCAATGCAATCCGCAACCCGTCTCCCTCTCCGGTCACCTCTATTTCGTGACGTACCGGCATAACATCCGGATGCACGTCGGGACGAATTGGTTCAGCGGAGAGTGGAAATACCGGAAGATCTCTCGTGCGCCCTGTCATAGTAGTTTCAAAATCAACGCGAAATCACGAGCACCCCGGGAGGCGGTGTGAAGCTGAACCAGTCACCCGGAATAGCCACATCAAAGTCGACACCGCGCAGTGTGATCGTTCGCTCGTTCCCGTTTTCTTCGGTAACGCGGACCTGTCGCAAGACTAGCCCCCGTTGGTCGAGCCAGAGGACAGCTGATCTATAGGACGTGCGCTCCAACGGTATTAGGCTCAGTCGGTGCGTCTCTATGCCGGCTACCTCATCTACAGCCTCATACGTCACGTCGTACTTGGTCTCCGGCTCGTAGAGGAACTCCCTATGGAAATCTGGTCCACCTGTGCTCTGATCGATCGATCCTCGAAAGGCCTGCTTATCATCAGTACTTGGCACGTAGTACCAAACCGACTCGCCATCAGCCACAATCACATCACCTTCGGGGTCTGTAAATCGCATGGCAAAAAGGTTGGGTCGAGCCTGACACAATCGGCCGGCACCGGATCGCTCCTGACGCAGAAGAGGGTTCATTAAGTGCTGGTTGAAATCGGCGCATATAGTGGACACTGATGCGTACTGCCTAGATGCCTCTGTGATGAGGTCCATTCCGCGGTCTTGGCCCATCACTACCAATGGGGAGAGCAGGAAAAACCCTGAGCCCACGGCAAATAATCCCTTCTGAATCACAGCTCACTCCCAGTGCTGCAAATCTCATCCAGGTCGTCTATCCCGACTAAAATCTCTCGTCCCTTTGCGCCATCGGAGGGCCCTAGCACACCAGCGTCGAAGAGTTGGTCCACAATCCGTGCAGCCCGTCCGTACCCGATGCTCAAGCGGCGCTGAAGCAGTGAGGTTGATCCGCCACCATTTTGAATGCAGACCTCAGCCGCTGCTCGGAAAAGCTCGTCCCAGTCGCCTGCAATCTCCTCCGCAACAACAGCGGCAGTTGCGAGTTCATGGCCCTGCAAGTCCTCCAGAATATCGGTCTCAATCCCTTCTTTATAAACCAGCTCTTCGCTCATGCCATGCCGCTCCAAAAGCTCTACATACCAGGACATGAGGCGCTCAGTGTCCTCAGTGGGCAAGTAAGCACCCTGAATCCTCACGGGATCACTTCGACCTGGAGGGAGGAAAAGCATATCTCCATTGCCCAGAAGGGCATCCGCTCCGTTCTGGTCCAAGATGGTCCTGGAATCAGTCTTGGAAGCAACCCGAAATCCTATCCTTGTTGGGAAGTTCGCCTTGATAAGACCAGTAATCACATTCACGGATGGGCGCTGAGTAGCGACAATCAAATGAATTCCTATAGCCCGTGCCTTCTGGGCGAGCTGAGTCAGCGGCTTCTCCACCTCGCTTTGCACAGTCATCATAAGATCCGCAAGCTCGTCCACCACGACGACGATATAGGGCAACACTCCATCCTTGTAGAGCCAGCGGTTCTCATCTCCCTCGGGCCCGTGAGGCTCGTGCTGTTTGAGCACAGCACCCGAGCGAACCTTCTGATTGAATTCTTGGATCGAGCGAACATAGTTCGTCTTCAATAGCTCATACCGGCGACCCATCTCTAGCACCGCCCACTTAAGTACACCTGCCGCATCCCGAGGATCAGTAACAACGTTGTGACGTAGGTGGGGGAGCCGAGAATATACTGATAGCTCAACCATCTTCGGATCGATTAACAGAAGCCTCAGAGTCTCAGGTGTGTGCTTGTAAACAAGGCTAGTAACTAAGGTATTGAGACAAACCGACTTTCCAGAACCTGTAGCTCCCGCGATCAGTACGTGCGGCATCTTTTCTAAGGTAGTCACATAGGGACGTCCATTTAGGTCTTTACCCAAGGCAAGAGGCAGTTCGCCCTTCGCATTCCTGAAGACTTGTGTTTCAAGAATCTCACGCAGGTTTACGATCTCAGGGCGAGGGTTCGGGATCTCAACCCCTACAGCACCCTTCCCTGGAATCGGGGCCACAATGCGAATCGCGTGCGCCTTCATAGCTAGCGCCAAATCAGCATCAAGGTTCGCGATTTTATTAACCTTAACTCCAGGTGCCGGAACAACCTCGAACTGTGTCACCATAGGACCGGTTGTTCGACCGCCAATCTCACTCTTGACGTTAAACGTCCGAAGTTTCTCTACAAGGACATGACCTAGCTCATCGAGTTGCCGATCCATGCTCTCGCGATCACGCTGTTCGGGAGCGCTAAGAAGATCCATCGGAGGGACTTCGTGCTCTGGCCTCTCTTTATCATCAGGGTCCAGAAGTGAGGGGTCTATCTCCTGCTCCTCTTCGATATCTAGCTCAGCATCGCTGTCCTCTTGCGTGGAAGCCCCTGTCTCTTGCAGGTCCTTCTCTTGTTCGGGCTCAGAGACCTCTTCCATTTCAAGCCAATCGGGCTCCATACCCGGGAAAGTCTGGGGAACACCTTCTCCGAGCTCTGAAGCACTCTGAGTCCGCGCTTGCTCAATCCTTTCCGCCACAGCTTTTACTGTTTTGTGGACGACATCCCTCAGGGCCACAATTCCCCTTCCGAATGACCTAAGAGGATTCCATAGAGATCTTAGTGTTCTTCGGACAACATCCCTCAGGGCCACAATTCCCCTTCCGAATGATCCAAGAGGGTTCCAACCGAAGGTCCCAACCGAAAGTGCTAACAGGCCTGCACCTGTTATCAAGAAAGCTCCTAAGCGCCCCATGAGGACAATGAGCGGATCAGCAAGGCCGTAACCCAAAGAACCCGCAGCCTCTTCAGAGCCCACGATTAGAAAAATCATTGGCGAGAGGATGAGTAGCCCTGCTGTGAGAAGAGTTAATCGAATCGTCATTTCCTTCGAGAGCCAATCACCAATTCTCAGACCACCAACGATCATAAGAGCTGGCACGAGAAAGGCTGACAATCCGAAGATCTCAGAGAGAACACCACGAATCGCCCCTCCAGCAACAACCATCAGATTGTCCGAAGGAAACCACTGGGCACCCTGTTCCCCGAGCAGTGAGACTGGAAGCAGTGATAGAAGGACGATGATGGACAACAACAGTATCGCTATAGCACCGATCTCACGCTTTTGCTCTACGTTCAGCATCGCAAATCTGTCAGTCCCAGGCCAACGTGATCACCCGGTCTTTCATCTCCAGACGCATCTGGAAAGCTTGTGAAATAGGCTTCGATCGTCATCCCTGTAATGCTTCTTCAGCAATAAGTCGACCTACAAAACCTGTATCTAGATCCCCTCGAATGAACGCTTCATTATCGACAATCCTCCTCAAGAATGGCAGCGTTGTTTTGATGCCTTCGATAATGAAATGATCCAACACATGTCGTGCACGCACTATCGCCTCATCTCTTGTATTACCGCTCACGATCAACTTTGCAATCAAGGAATCGTAGTAGGGTGGCACGGTATACCCAGCATACACATGAGTGTCGAGACGAACGCCAGGGCCCCCAGGTGGGTGAAAGACCTGGATGGTGCCGGGAGAGGGAGCAAAGTTGCGATCGGGATCCTCCGCGTTAACCCTAAACTCGATGGCATGGACCCGATGGCTAATTCCTTCAGGTATAGCGAGCGGCTCTCCTGCCGCAACCCGGATCTGCTCCTTTAGTAGATCAATACCAGTTGTGACCTCGGTGACCGCATGCTCGACTTGGATACGCGTGTTCATCTCCATGAAGTAGAATGAGAGGTCAGCGTCCAGAAGAAACTCAACCGTGCCTGCCCCTACATACGATATCGACTGTGCAGCTCGTATAGCCGCCTCGCCCATCGCGTCCCGTAGCTCTGGTGTTAGTGCTGGTGAAGGAGCTTCCTCGACTAACTTTTGGTGACGCCGCTGAATCGAGCATTCTCTTTCACCCAAGTGTGTGACCCGCCCATAACTGTCACCGAACACTTGGATCTCTACATGTCGTGGCTGCTGAACGCACCGTTCAAGATAGATACCAGAATCACCGAATGCGGCCTGAGCTTCCATCTGAGCTGCCCTGAATAGTTCTGAGAACGACTCAGGGTCTTCGGCTACACGCATGCCCCTACCACCGCCCCCTGCTGAGGCTTTAATCATTACTGGGAACCCGATTTTCTCGGCAGCTACTTGTGCATCTTCAACATCGTTAATGATCGAATTGGAACCGGGTGTGATTGGAACACCGGCTTCAGCCATTTGCTGGCGGCCCATCGCTTTGTCACCCATAGCTCGGATCTGCTCCGGCGTTGGTCCGATAAACGTCAACCCAGAACGTGAGCAGATTTGAGCGAACTCAGCATTCTCAGCCAGAAACCCATAACCCGGATGGATGGCTTCCGCACCAGTGATCTCCGCGGCAGCTATTATACGTGGGATATTCAAGTAGCTATCGACTGCTGCTGCACCGCCGATGCAAACGTCCTCGTCTGAAAACCGGACGTGAAGCGACTCGCGGTCAGCTTCTGAGTAGACAGCGACAGTCTGAATACCGAGCTCGTGGCAAGCTCGTACAATCCGCAAGGCGATCTCGCCGCGGTTGGCGATGAGTACCTTCCTGAACAAGTGTCTCCCCGATCAGGTAGGGTCGATTCTAAACAGAACCTGCCCGAACTCCACGGGCTGCGCATTCTCAACTAAGATCTCAGTGATGGCGCCACTGACTTCACTCTCTAACTCATTCATCAATTTCATCGCCTCGATAATGCACACCGTGTCCCCAGGTGACACGCTCGACCCCATCTTTACATAGGGTTGTGCATCTGGAGCTGGCGCGTGATAGAAAGTCCCAACCATGGGAGCGGTAATCTCTATAAGATCACTTGGTACAGATTCTGATAAGTCTGCCTCAGTCAACACTACCCCTGCCCTGGGACCGCTATGCAGAGAACCAGGAGTGCTGACAATCTCTACGTCTGGGGTACTCGCTGATGGTGGAGTTTTCGCCAGCCGAATGCGGGTGCCGCCTCGCTCCAGCTCTAACGAATCTACCCCAGAATCGTCCAAAGCCTTAATGAGTTGCTGGATAAACTCTAGGTCGATCATGTAGTTACCCGGGACAGGTATTTATCTTCTTTACGCTCGATCTTCAAAAGGTCCCCCTCTTCGACAAATAGGGGAACCTGTATGACTGCACCCGTCTCTAGGACAGCTGGTTTCGAGGCACCCTGAGCAGTGTCACCCCTCAGACCTGGGTCTGTCTGTTTAACCTGCAATTCTACGAACTGGGGTAGCTCGACACTGATAACCTTGCCGTCGTGGACTAGCCCCTCACACGCCATGTTCTCCTTGAGATACTTAAGCTGATCTTCGCCTAGAAGATCGCCAGCAATGGGGATCATGTCGTAAGTGTTAGCGTCCATAAAGTGATACAGATTCCCATCCGTATAGCTGTAATTCACTGGGCGTCGTTCCAATCGCACATCATTGACCTTTTCACCGGCTCTGTAAGTCCGGTCAACGACCGCTCCGTTCAGCACATTCTTGAGCTTGGTGCGGACGAAAGCCCCCCCCTTGCCCGGTTTAACGTGTTGGAAATAGGTAATGGCCCAAAGATCGCCATCGATCTCTATAACCATACCATTGCGGAAGTCGGCCGTGGTGGCCATACGACCTCGCTGTTTGGGTGTCGCCCGGCGCTAAAGCTACCCGCCGAGACGGGCCACTAGGCCCCTCAAACCTAAAAGATAGCTATGCACCCCAAAGCCTAAAACCACTCCGGATGCCGAACCAGCAAGATAGGAGTGCCGTCTGTACGACTCGCGGCCCTGTGTATTCGACAAATGGACTTCGACAAAAGGACGCCCTACCCCCAAAAATGCATCTAGCAAAGCGATCGAGGTATGCGTGAGAGCGCCCGGATTAATAATGAATCCATCCACACGGGCAGCGGCTTCCTCAATGAAGTCAAGAATCTCTCCAACGTGGTTCGACTGAAAGGTTTCGAGATCGACGCCCAACTCAGTCGCGACCTCCCCTAGGTGAAGGTTCACATCATCTAGGGTGTCAGTACCATACACCTCAGGCTCGCGTGACCCAAGCAACCTAAGGTTAGTACCGTGGATTACTGCAATCCTCATGAGCTTTCTCGCGACTCCCAGGTCAGAAGACCTCTAAAGTAATCCCCTATTAAAGGACGCTCAGATTCAGCTTCTCCCTGACACTCATTGGCGTCAACCCTTGGTGTCCCCGCATCAGACCCCAGAGAACCCTGATTAACAACATCGTAACCTAGCCGCTGAACCTCTTTCTTGGACTCCAACTCGGTGAGTATACGACCTTCAAGTTCCTCGACGCGCCTGGCAATCTCCAGGTCGACAGGATCTCGTTCATGTAAATACTGAAAAACCTTCAGAGCCCGAGACAATGACCCTTGGGTGACGTAGAGCTCGCCGAGTGTTCGAGTATACAAATGCTCAGGAGCCCCGTGTTCTTCTGCCGTTGGTTCAATTGTTTCAGCCACTTCACTCTCAATTGGCTTAAAGAGGGCACAAGAAAAGTGTCAACAGAATCGTATGTTCCTACTCCGCGACCCGCAGCTATCTCAGTGCTTGTCGAGTTGTGCTGGGCTCGCATGACTACGTTGAGAGCCTTAATGCAAGCAGTTATGCTTCAGGTTGCGTATCTCCAGGTTTGTATACCAAAAGCGTTGCTGGAGCGGTAGTTCTATGATGCGTCAAATGCGGGAAAACACCAAGTGGATCATGATTATAACAGCGCTAGCCTTCACCGCGCTTATGGTCTTTGAATGGGGTATGGATGCCACGGGCCAAAGTAGTGGGGGACTAGGTCAGATCGGTAGGGTTAATGGCGATCCGGTAATGCTTGAGGCATACAATGCTACCTTACGCCAACTCTATGACCAGGCTCAGGGTTCGCAGGAAGACTTCATTAGCTCTCAACAGAACGCGGAGCTCGAGGATCAAGCATTTGAAGCAGTAGTCGATCAGATACTGGTTGGTCAGGAATTGAGGCGCAGGGGTATCACGGTCACTGGCCAAGAGATCAGTGAAGCTGCTCAATTCAGCCCCCCGGATTATTTGGTACCCCAATTTCTAGACGATACGGGTGGTCTAGATCTCGCATCTTATCAAACTTTCTTGAGTACTCTTCCCCCAGAGCAACTCCTGGTTCTTGAGGCCTATTATCGCAGCGCTATTCCACGCACAAAGTTGCTCCGACAGGTAGCTACGGGGATTTATCCCCCTGACGCCGCCCTTTGGCAACAGTGGAAGGACCAGAATGAGCTATCTGAGATACGCTTTGTCCCGCTTGATCCAGCAAATCGTTACGAGGATTCTGAATTCACGGTGTCGCAAGACGAGATTGCAGACTATTACGAGGAAAACAGTGAAGAATTCGAGATTCCGGCCCGCGCGACAATCAAATTTGTTGTCCTCGATAAGACTCCTACTGCCGCAGATACATCTGCTTCCAGGGAGCGTGCTGATTCAATCCGCCAGGAGATCGTGGCCGGAGCTGACTTCGGAGAGCTAGCGCAGATTGAGTCTTCTGATCAGGGAACGGCGGCGCTAGGTGGTGATCTGGGAATCTTCCCTCCAGGCCGTATGGTCGCCGAATTTGATTCAGCCGTTTTCAGTAGCTCCAGCGGCGACTTAACTGAACCAATTCAAACTTCATTTGGCTTCCACCTAATTGAGGTCACTGACCTTTGGGGAGCGGATAGTGCTCAAGCAAGACACATCTTATTGCCAATTGAGAGAACCGATGACAGTGAGATAGCACTCTTAATGGTCGCTGACTCCATAGAGGATTTAGGCGAAGCCATGGCACTGGACGAAGCCGCTGCTGCGTTAGGGTTATCATCGCAGACAACCGATATCGCGCTGGAGTTCCCTTTTATTGCTGGTGCGGGCCAAATCTCAGAGGGAGCAGACTGGGCTTTTGAAGAGGCGTCGCCAGGAGATGTAAGTCCCCTCTTTGAAACCTCAACAGCATTCTATGCACTGGAGCTTGTGAACTTGGCGCCAGAGGGTGTTCTGCCCCTTGAAAATGCCAGTGCAGCAATCGAGTCGACCCTGCTCTTCGATCTCAAAGTGGAACGTGGGCGGGAAGAGGCACAAAGTGTCGTGGACCGTGTCCGTTCAGGGGAAGCGTTAGTAAATATCGCCGCTGATATGGGTCTCGAAGTACGTACTGCGGGGCCGTTCTCACGAGAAGACTTTGTGCCTGGAGTTGGACGCTACAACGCGGTCGTAGGGGCTGCCTTCGGCCTAGAGGTTGGCCTAACCAGCGATGTTATTTCGACTACAGGCAATCACTACATAGTCGACGTCCTGGCCAAAACCGAAGCCGATTCTACTGCGTGGCTAGGTCAACTATCTCAACAACGCCAGCAGATGGCGTCCCTGATCCAGCAGCAGAGACTTCAGGAGTGGCTCGAAGCACTAAGGAATTCTGCCCGGATTGTGGACAACAGAGACGAAGTGTTCGCTCCACAAGACGAAAATGCCGTCCAGATGCCAATGGTCTTCTAAGCCGGATCGGCCTCCGACTCTCCGTCTAACCCGGCCTCCACCTGGGCGTCCCCGTCAGGCTCAGCCTCAACGTCGGCGTCATCTTCTACATAGAGTTCCCGAAGGTTTCGTGGCTCCCCTTCATCATCGTCATGGTCCGAACCGACTGGCTCTGGTGGAGCATGTGAGCGATGAATCTGACTCGGTTGGTCAGGCACCGTAAACTCACGCTCAATCTCCTTCACCGAACCCTTGAACTCGCGAATCCCCTTGCCCAGAGAAGATCCGATCTCAGGAAGGCGCTTGGCTCCAAAAAGGAGTAAGACGATGAGAAAGATGAAAACCATCTCCCCCATTCCGAATCCACCTAGTCCCATACTTCAACCCTCCATCGGGGCACTCGAGCCCCATTAAACTCGTAGCTTCTCAGATCCACGAGCGTACAATCAGCGCTACAATGGCTATACCCACAAGGGTCAAGAAGTTCAGAGCCAGTGAGATTGGCCCCAAGTCAAAGGCCACCGCTACCAAATCCACGGACAATGGGCCGACCGACGCTGTGACTGATGTCAACAGAAATTCCCGGGAAGCCGTCCCCTCAGGCAGTGTCAACTCAACTAGCTTGGTGAGTAACCCTCCCAAGAACAACCCGAGAATAAGGGCCCACACAAACCGGACAGCACTTCTGCGCCCACTATCGACAAGCATGGTTTGTCACCTCCTGCGGTCGACCGCGTAGGCAATAGCTTCACTTAGAGCTGAAAGCTCAGGGCCTTCGGCCAAGCCGCTAAGTGTGTCACGTGCTGCTTCGGCATACTGGGTGGCGCGCTCACGAGCATATGCCAACCCACCGCACTCCTCAACAATCCCTACAACTCGAGCGATTTCCTTATCATTCGGATCAGTAATCGTGAAGAAAGTCCTGATCTCTTTTTCCTCACCCGGCGTGGCATTTGCTAACGCACCGACGAGGGGTAACGTGACTTTCCGCTCTCTCAGATCGTGGCCAGTAGGCTTACCCGTAATCTCTTCGGTTCCTGTGTAATCCAAGAGATCGTCAGCGATCTGGAAAGCCATGCCGAGGTTATGTCCGTACGTTGCCAGCGCGCGCCTACTTCCTTGATCTCCTGCAATCGCGCCCATCTCGCAGGCAGCCGACATTAACGAAGCGGTCTTTGCGGCGATTAGTCGATAGTAGTCATCCTCTGTAAAGTCGAGCGCGTCGAACGACGTAAGCTGCCTCATTTCACCAATCGCCATATCGTTGGCAGCTCCAGCGAGGACCTCAAGCGCTTGGAGGTTACCTACTCGGGCAAGCTCAGAAACGCTTCGGCTATAGAGGTAATCTCCCATTATGATCGCAACCTGGTGGGTCCAAAGTGTGTTCACCGTGGGAAGCCCTCGTCGGAGAACTGAGTGGTCAACAGCATCATCGTGCACTAGCGTTGCGAGATGGACCAGTTCCACGACTGCCGCGAGCGTTAAAACATCATCGTCAGGCTCCGCTCCCACATGGCTTGAGAGTAACAGCAGGGCAGGCCTGAATAGCTTGCCCCGCATAAAAAGTAAATGTTCGTTGACCTCTTCGATTTGGGCAAAATCCGATAGTACAATCCGCTTAATCTCACCACTCACACGGTCAAGTAAGGCATGGACCGGTGCCTGGATTGCAGATAGCTCAGGTGAGATACCTGTTGCCGACTGAGTCACGAGGATCCCTGGCGAAAGGGATGATGCAAAAACGCAGCCGCACTGGGATAAATGCATCGGGCGCAGACGCTCTGCAGCGACTCAATGCTCATTCGGCCCTATCCGCAATCTCGTTTAGTCCACTCGTGCGCTCGATGACATGCTCTGCAACACGGTGGGAGAGAACCTGGGCGGGTCCCAGGTCAGGAAGGAGTAATCTGTCCGCCATCGTCCGATGCACAAGGGTTTCAGGAATCATGCCGATAACCTGACTTTCTCTGATGTGTCCGCCTTTTTTTGTGACTTTCTCAGCAATCACTTCAAAAACGTCCAGTGGATGTGTATTCACCAAGTCCTCAAGATTCATAGAGATTTGCACACGAGCCTGTTCTGAAAGATAAAGCCCAAGAGCCCTAACTCCGCTAAATCCACCGCCTTGCTCTCGAATATCAGCTGCGATTTCCTGAGCATCCTGCAACTGGATACCGGTAGCAAACACATTCCAAGCCAAAAGGATATCTCTAGCCCCAACGCAGGTGACTCCGGCAGTCGGGTGACAAGACTCTGTGTCCGGTGGAGTATCGGGTTTGAGTCCTTCAGAAAGTGCCGCGTTGAGTCCTTCAAAACCTCCTCTACGCAGCTCAGCCAGCCGTCTATTAGCGGACTCCGATGCCTTTCCGTAAAAGAAAACAGGCAACCCCATAAGGCCGATTTCCCTTCCAACACGGTGGGCAGACGCGATAGCCTCCCCCATATCCATGCCCTCAAGTGGCACGAAGGGCAGGACGTCAAGTGCACCCACCCGGGGATGAACACCAGTGTGATTGCGCATGTCGATGTGCTCTAGTGCAAACCGGGCAGCCGCTACCGAGGCTGCTTCGACAGCTTCAGGGTCCCCTATATAGGTAATCACAGCCCGATTATGGTCTGGATCAGTTGACCAATCGAGAACCTCCACATCCTTGGAAAGGATAACATCGACCAGGGCCTCTATTTTAGTAAGATCCCTACCTTCAGAAAAATTTGGGACTGCCTCTAACACCTTGACCATGTGATAAAACTAGTAACCTGGACTTTTGGGGAAGCCTGGACATAACTCGACAAGGAAAACCTGTCCCTCAGGCGTCCGGTGGCAACCCCAGTTCATCGTTGTTAGCAAGCAGTTGGTATGCCCATGAGAAAATCATTATAGAGTGTCCTGATTGATTGAACCCTAGTGACTTAGCCCGGAGAACCCCGAAGTGCTGAAGGCCATCTTCGCCTATTACGTCCATGACATAGCTTGTCTCATCGAGAGCTTCTAGCGGGGTAGTCACATAAGCTCCACTAGGTGCAACAGAAATGTCTGTGCACCCAGCATCCGCTGCCACACCACACTTAAGAGCTGTTGTAGGGAACCCAGACGGGAAGATCGATGCTCCCGGACCTGGCACGATCCACCACTGCGCTCCGTCTGACTCGAGACGAAAGTGCCGAGCAGGATCATTTCCATCCACTACAGGATTCGTAATGTCATTTACTTGAAAGCGGAAACCACTTTGGTCTGGATTGTCCGAAAAAGCGGAAATCCATTCGTCATGGAAATCTGGTCTTGGTGTCCCCGAAGCTCGGTTGCTTCCCAGACTCTCGTGACCACCTGTATCAAATGAGGTCACAAAATATTCGTAGGTGGTTCCATTAACGGCCAGGAGATCGAGGAATCCCTCAGAATCCGTCTCACCAAGTATCAGGCCACCATCTCCGGAGTCTTGATACACCCTATAGTGTGAAAAGTCCTCAGAAATTCGAGCATTTGAGTCCCACATAAGGTAGTTGGCATTGTCGAGTGTAACTACAAGAGTGCCAAGCGGAGCAGGCGGAGGATTCTGGTCAGGGATCGCCACTTGCACGGTCCGGTCCGTTGCCGTCTCAATACCGGAATCCCAGTCAATCGCTGTCACGTAGTACTCGTATGTCTCATTCGAGATGATATTCCAGTCTTCATATGAGCAGACACTATCTAAGCAGTTCGTCACCTCTGCGATAAGAAAGAAATCGAAGTCTGAGATCCGACGGGAATAGATCCGGAACGCTTCTCCGTTCCAGGAACGACCAAGCTCCCAGTATACGACTACCGCCCCCGCGAAATAGCTTGCTTCCAGAGCCTCAGGAGCAGCTGGAGTGCCCCCTACAGTCATCAGGGGGTCGTCGTAGTAGTCACAGGCTCCTAACAAGAGCATCGGAAGCAACAAAGCCACCGCTACAGATCTCATCATGCCTCCTGGACAATCCAGACCGATCCACTAGATGGATAGCCTTAAGGCACGCACTATGCCGAAAACCTAAACCTATAATTCACAATGGCTTACGAAATACTGATGTCGAGCATACGTCCTGTATATGTGACGTCCTAGCGTAAGCCTTTAGTGACGCTGGCTCTGCTCATCGCCGACTCGAAGGAAGCCCTACATCTAGGTTCTGTTGATCGTAATCAAATTTCAGGTCGCGATTGTCCATCAGTGACACCTCGAAACGAAAACTCCAGTTTCCTGTAGCAGTTTGGAGAAAGTCAAAGTTCGCCTGCCACCGGTGGAGGTCACGCGTCAAACGAATTGAATGGTCGTTGAAAGCCCCCATCTCCAGATCGTAAGCTGTCCTCCAGCTCAATTCCCAGAGTTCGGTGGGCTGGAGTCGAACTGTACCAGTTATCATCTGGCTAGCGAGTCGGCTCGGATCTCGAGGGCGCTGAAGCGAGTATGAAAGATTAGCACTCCAACTCCCCTGAGGCCTACTCTCTCTCTCTGGGCCTGGAGAAGTTGGTACAGGAGTTGCCAAGGGTACGATCGAGGACTCGTCGGTTGCTCCTTGAGCTGCGAATGGATCTAGCTCTTCATCGAACAACTCGTCATCTGCAGTGTCTTCTTCTCTGCCATCTTCCCCACTGAACAAGCCCAGCCATCCGAGAATCGGGGAACTTGGCGTGAGCGAAAATGAGAGATTGACCTGTGATAGATGAGGAGCAAAACGCCGGAAACCAATCTGACCATCCTGTAACAATTCATCCTCGAATAGATCGTGGTCCGCTGAAACAGCAAGGCCCCGAAGGATATCCGATGAGAGTTGATTAGAGAGTCGGGTTGTTTCAAAACCTTGTAGGAAACTGCCGGCTGAATCAGCTTCGACAAAGTCATACTGCATGACACTCGTGCGGAGCGAGAGCAGGTTGACTATCTGGGCTTGAGGAATCCTTCGAGGCTCGCCAGCCAGCCCTGCAGGTGTCTGTAGCATCTCAATCTCTATGGAATCTGAAGCTGCTTCTTGCATTTCCACAGCCGGCTCTCGCCTAGCCTCGAACGTTTGATTGAGCGTTAGAGACAGGCTGTTCTTTGGCTGTAGAACTCTCGAGCCGAATACACGTCGCTGAAGGTTATCTGGAGTAGATTCTGGGCTCCATTGATAATTGAAGGCGGGCGAGAACTTATGGCGTATCGTCTCAAATGATCCAACCCCCGGAAAGAAGCCATAAATATCTGTCTTGAGCTGCGCTCCCAGTGATACTCGGGATGGGACGGTTACGAAGTTCTCGGCCAGGCTTGAAGTATCCGAGCGGAACATACTCCCCGAGAGACTAAGCCGTGGAGTGAGCGTTGTTGATCCAATCAGCTGCTGTTGATAATTGAGTGAAGTATTCCACCGCAAGTTTGCCTCTGCAATATCGCGGGCTGGCGCACCAGTCAGTATATCCGCTGTATTCACGCTATCGTCGAGCAGGAGTAGCGCCTCAGGAACGTTCCGAGTTTGATCTTCAGTGAGACTTAGCGACTGCCCGAATGTAAGACGGCCAAGACTGAGATTGCTGCTAAGAGACCCCTGACTCGCAGCAGTGTTTGCGTCGGCGAATGAGAACATCTCCGGCTGGACGCGATCGACTAAGCTCCTTCGGAAGCCACTGGCACCTGACCAGGTCATGTTGTTCCAGAAACGGGCGTCCGAAGGGGGCGCCCTGAGGAGCGTGATCGGAGAAAGCGACAGATTCAGAGATGGCAGAGTCCATTCGGTCCTATCATCAGACAGGTACTGCTTACGGTTAGCTGAGAATGACAGTGCACCCCAGTCGAAACGACGGTTGAATCCTCCCTCTGAGTCGATGGATTGTGTAACCTCGCGAGGGTTAAAAGAGTTCTCCCTAACGAAGTCATTGCTGGACGCAAATCGACTTGAGATACGGAGGTCAGTTCGTTCATCGAATGTCCACGAATGTCGCGTATCCATCGCGAACTCTGCGGATCCGTCCTCACGCCAGTACCGACGGAAGCTCAGCCCCCCATCCAAAAACTGCTTAGAGAATCGGTAATTGAGTGAGCCCGTAAGGCTAAGAAAGGTATTGCTGAACCAGTCGATTGCAGCCAGGCCGTCAGAATAGTCGCTCATGGCCCAATAGAATCCGAGATTACTGATGCGACGCCGGTAGCCACGCGACGAACGTACAATGTCGTTAACGCTGAACCTTGGAGTGAGGAGCCCAGACGAGCGACCTGAGGACAGACTTTGTGCTATGAACGGGAGCCACAATACCGGAACGTCTGCGAAGTATAGGCGCACCCCCCGAGCTACGAGGACATTACCACCAACAATCTTGATCTCGTCTGTCTGAAAGTGATAATGCGGCTCATCGATCTCGCACGATGTGAACCTAGCGTGGGACATGAAAGACGAGTCTTGGGCAGCGAAAGGCATATCTCCGCGGACGAGCCATTCAGCACCCTGTTGTGAGTACGATGTTTGGGCATCTACCGCTGAACCCCTTTCTTCAACGAGATCATATACCATCGAGGGAGAATCAACAGGATCACCATCTGGGGGAGTAAACGTGGCGTTCCCGGCCCCATTCAGACGACCTGTTGATTCATTGAATGTTATCGATGTGTCTGCCTCGAATTGCATCCCCTCAGAAATGACCCGAGCCCTACCATTCTCAGGAGCTGCAAGGACAAGAATACGCTCACGGGCCTGGAAATCTGCGGTGCCACCCTGGTACTCAGTAAGATTGTAACCCGCTAAGCCAACAAGGCCTGATGCGATCGAGTCCATCCCGGCTGCAGCACCTGACCTCCTTCCTTCTGCCGCTTCCGCCAACTGTAGGCTGTCTAAGACATATAGAATGCTGTCATAGCCTGGAGGCCTGGCCAGCCGCCTTAATCGCTCTAGAACACGATATTGAGCGCTGTCGACCTCTTCTGATTGGGACTGTTGTGCAGCCAGAGGCTGCATTAGTGCAAAACCAGCCACTAGTACGACTGCCGCTCCAAGAAGCAGCAAAAGCCTCACTGACTCTCCACAGCTCCTGGCGCTTCTTCGTTACTGGCTTCGTACTCCTCTGCACGTTTACGCTTGCCCCTGTATACGCCAACCGAGAGGAAAATGCCAAACTCGTATAGGAGCACGAGGGGCAGCATCATCATGATAGTCAACGTGATCGCGTCACCCGGAGTGATAAAGCTCGCGAGGATAGTGATCCCGACAACAGCATGACGCCGCTTCGATCTTAAGAAGGTCGGCGTAACGAGCCCCATAACACTCAGCGCCAAGATCACAACTGGCAACTCGAAAACAACCCCAAAGGCCAACAGAAGCTTTACGATAAATCCAAGCGTGGCATTGATCTCTAGAGTGCCATCTAGTGAAGCCGATAGAAAGCGCTGGAAAAACTCGAGAGTGACTGGCAATGCAGCGAAATAGGCGAGTGCCACTCCGGCAAGGAACAACACCAAGCCTAAGTAAAGCGCAGGGATGACTGCTCTCTTCTCGCGCTTCTCTAGGGCAGGAGAAAGAAATGCCCAGACCTGATAAACGACTATTGGGAAGGCGAGAATGAGGCCCGTGTACACCGCAAGCCTCAGCATGACGAAGAATGGATCTGCCGGTGACAGATAGATAAGCTGTAGGGTGTCATCATTCCACGCACGGCGGATTGGCAACATCAGTAGCTCGAGAACCTGGAAGTAATACACGAGTGCAAAACCAATCACGGTGCCTAACGCAATCGATAAGATCGACCAGAGAACACGCCACCTGAGCTCTTCCAGGTGGTCTAGGAACGGCATCTCTCCTCTGAGGTTACGCTGGAGCGCCATTTATGAATAGTAGGTCTTGAGTTTCTGGATCAATTGGCTAAGAACTTATTAGAATGGGAGTTCGACTTGGTTCTTTTCGAGATTTTCCCGCTCCTGCAACGCAGCCATTTCATCGACGAATTCCTGGAACTCTCCGGCGTCCTGGAAGTTCCGATATACGGACGCAAATCTGACGTATGCGACCCTATCCAAAGGACGTAGGTGCTCCATTAGGAGTGCCCCAAGCCGCACGCTAGGCACCTCGACGCTAGCATCACGTGAGAGGGCATCTTCAATATCATCGACAACACGCTCCATATCCGAAGCTGAGACAGGACGTTTAGCACATGCGACTCTGATGCTGCTCAGTAGCTTGTTTCGGGAAAATTCCTCGATAGCACCCGACTGCTTCAAGACTTGTATAGGCCGCTCTTCAACGTACTCATAGGTAGTAAAGCGACCACCACATACAGTGCACTCCCGACGACGACGCACGGCTCTGCCCCCTCGACTTGATCTAGTATCGACTACCCGATTCTCAGTAGCATCGCACTCTGGACAACGCATGTTCTATCGCCGCAATGCGGCCGAGCCCAGCCCTGGCACGAACACTACTAGCTAATCTCTTCTATAAGATCCCGGGCAAGCATCGCGATAGTGGCGTCGGGATACGTGTTTATAATCCTCTCTAGAGTTACCCTTGCATCATCAGCATCACCCATTTCGACTTGGAGTTGGGCGATGCGGTAAAGGGCATCCGGCACCCGAGAAGATGTCGGATAGAGCGCCTGAATCTCCTGGAAGGCTTCAAGAGCATCCTCCAATCGATCTTGCTGTGTAATCATGTCGGCCAAGTTGAAGTGGGCATCAGGAGCCAGGTCATGGTTCGGGTAATCCTCTAAAAACTGCTCGTAAGCAACTTGAGCAGTGCTATAGGATCCTCGCAGATGCTGCTCGCGTGCTACACCCCATAATTGCTCTGCACTGCCGCCGGTACCGAGAATGTTTTCACCACCAGACTCTGCGACCGCGGAAGTCCCAGCTACAATTGGCTGCGGTACCGAGTTAACACGCCCGAGACTGCCCAATTGGTCACGCATGCCGGCAATCCCTCTCTGGTTCTCCCCAGCAATTGCCTCCAGGGTGGTGAGTCCCTGCGTAATAGACCTGAGTTGGCGATTGATTTCACCACGAAAGTCAAAGATCTGGTTAGCCTGTACCCTGAGAGTGTCCTGCGTTGACTCTGCTTCCGAAAACAGAAGAGCTATCAGGGAGTCCTGCCTAGCGGACAGGGCCTCAAGCTCCCCTCTGACTTCCATTTGCAGTTGGCGGATATCGTTCTTCGTTGATATACAACCCGCTACAAGAGAGAGTACGAGAAGCGATCCGAACCGCACTGGCTTTGCCCTTTGCACTCTAAAGGATCGAGCTTGTCTATGCTTCATCATGCAGGCTTCATCATACAGCCCGGCCCCTCCTCCGTTAGACCGGAGGAGGGGCCCTAAGACCGCTTACAGGTTGGCTCACTCAGCGGGATTGATAGCGTTTGCACCCGCGGTGATCACAAATTGACCGCGCCGGTTACGCGCCCAAGATCCTTCATTCGACCCCTGGGCAAGTGGCCGGCCTTCACCGAACGAGACAATTTCGAACCGATTCTCTGACAAACCGAACCCTGTCAGGAATTGCCGGATCGCCTCAGCCCGACGGTTCCCGAGCGCAAGGTTGTACTCTGTCGCACCGCGCTCGTCAGCATGGCCCTCAATGCGAATTCGCACCTGTGGACTTGCACGGAGGATGTCTACCTTAGCGCGAAGCACAGTGGCAGCATCGTCACGAACCTCGGAAATATCGTAATCGAAGAAGACCATCTCTTCGAGGGTTGCACGGGCTGCGGCAGCGGCTCGCTGGCGCTCTGCCTCAGCGGCTCGCTCAGCAGCCAGCCGAGCAGCCTCCGCGCGGGCGGCTTCCTCAGCCCGGCGGACAGAGTCCTGATATGCCCGAAGCGAATCCATGTCCGGACCCGGCGGGGGAGCCGGTGGTGGTGGTGGATCTCCTCCACACGCACCAACGACTAGTATTGCGGCCACGAGGGGCACGAGAAAACGGCGGACGATCATCCCTACTCCCAGGTTGAGCTAAGTGATGTTCATTCACGCAGGCACCAGGCGAGGCTGTGCGCCGCATCGAAGCTAATGTCCTTTTCCTAGGGGAAAAGTCCCCCTGGCATATATTGAAAAAATTCCGCTGACGCAACGTCTGCGATAGACCCAATTACTTAGGCCCCAGCTAGCCTGCGCACCCTGCGGGTATAGTCGGTGCAATTTATCGAGCTTGTAGCGCCGGAGACCAATCCGGGACCCCTACCCGACGACCAGCGATGAGGGACCTAATTCGTCCAGTTCCTACGTCAACCACGAAGAGCCCGTAGCCCCAACTCCGCTCGCCTACAAAGACCAGGTGTCGTCCATCCGGTGCCCAACTAGGATCCTCATTGTTTCCTTCAGTCGTGAGCTGACGAAGAACACGCCCGTCATCCTCTAGGCTAGCCACAAGGACATGGTAGCGCCCCCGCTCAATCCGACCATGGAACGCAACAAGATCGCTGTTCGGTGACCAATCAGGCGCTGTAAAATAACCTCCGCTACCATACTCATAAGGTGAGAGTGTCTCAGCTGAGCCGCCCTCAGATGGCATGAGCATGACTTGAGGCACTGCATCCCCGAACCTCTGAGTGTTGAATGCAATCCACCGTCCATCTGGCGAGTATGTGGGTGAAAAGTCATACCAAGGTCCGCCTGACAGGTACGCTAGGCAGCAATCACGCTCAAAATCATAGGTGAAGATCCCACTGCGAGCATCGCTCCCTAATACGGAGAAAGCGAGGGTGCGGCCATCTGGATGGTATGCTGGCGTAATGTAATCTCCCGCCCCACGCACGGCGGCTAGCATGCGCTCACTACCTGTGGCCACGTTCATTTCATAAATGCGCGGATAACCTGACCTCCAAGACGTATAGGCAACCTTCCGCCCGTCTGGTGACCAGGACGGCGATTCTAGAAGTGATCCAAAGTCAGTTAGTCGGGTGAGGTTTAAGCCGTCAGAGTCGATAAGGTGAACGTCCTTATTCCCCTCTGAATCGGTCATCGTGAAAGCGATTCGACTGGCAGCCATGCCCTGCTCCCCAGTCGCCCACCGGACGATCTCATCCGATACCCTATGGACGACCATGCGGAAATCCTCATCACTCTGGGCTGGGATCCTAAACCTCCCGCTCTCCCTAAGCTCGCCGTACACTACGTCGTGTAACTCTGCTGCGAATACGAAGTCCTCACCAGCACTCTCTAATTGGCCGGTTACGAGCCAGACAGCACCCAGTCGATCCCAGAGAGTGTAGTCAAGCTGATCACCGATTAGTCCAGCTGGCAGGGAATCCATCACTTCAAAACGGTCAGAGTAACGGAGATCTTGAGCGACGATCGCCTCTACCTCTGAAGCCAAACCAACACCTCCGAACGTGCTCGAAAACGGCTTTACTGCTAGGGCTGGCAGATAGGACTCAGCGTAAACGAGCCCCAGACTCACACCAGGTATTTGGTCTGTCTGCTGGCCTCTGGCTTCGGCTGACCCAGTCATCAATAAAACTGAGACCGTAAGGGCCATCAGCATCCGATATCCTATACATGTTTCAGCGCTCATCGCGTACCCGCCTGACATGGGTGTTGGGAAGGGCTGCATATTTTACCCCGGAGGCCTGAAGGCGAAGTTCACCCTCACGGCATCATAAAGGTAGTCTTGGGGAAGCTGACCGAAATTACCCTGACCCGCACATTCGACGGCCCCCATCGCCTGTAAGTCAAAAGCAATGTTACCTGACCTCGTCGAGAAGTCGATGTCCCTAGCAAGTCCGTCTCGTCCCACAGTGAAGACAACTGTGGTTTCGAATCCTCCACCACCAGACGGCGGACGAAAACACCGCTGTATTTGCCGAATAATGTTGTTGTAGTACTCGGGGTAGTCACGCCTTAGGCCTTCGAGTTGCACATTTAAATCTTCACCCGTCTCCGTAGGCTCTTCCTCTGGAGGCTCCTCAGTTGTCACCGCCGAAACCTCTTCTTCGTCTACTTCTGGTGGTGGTTCTGAGGGCTCCGGTTCTGGTGCTGGCTCCTCGACGGCTACCTCTTCTTCCTCTGGCTCCGGTTCCGGGGGCACCGGTTCCGGTTCCGGCTGCTCTATGACGACTTCCTCTGTAGCAAATTCCTCTTCCTCCGCCTGTTCTGCGGGAGGAGGGGAAACCAATTCGATCTCATAAGCGATAAATTCTAACTCAGGCGACTGATAAAACGTGCTGAGCCATAATCCCCCCAACAGTAAAATATGGAGTCCGAGAGAGAGGGTCATCGCCCTCCGATCAAATGGATCCATACGACTCATATAGGCCTCAGCTGCCCCCTGCATATGGCTCAGCAACCAGAGACCAGGGAACACCACTATTGAGAGTCGTAGCCATAGCTCTGAGCACCGGGCCATATGGGGCCAGAGAGTCCGCCCTGATGAATACACGTTCTACTGTACCCGCAGCCAGCAGCTGGGGTAGGCCAGCTTCCAGCTCCTCAGGCGTCACAGCTGTCTCCTCCATCATGATCTGCCCATCAGCCATAATCGAGATAAAAAAAGGGGATTCCTGTGACGACAGAGGTTGCACGTCTGCCCTAGGGATAGCGACCTCGATACCACCCTGCAGAATCGGTGCCGTAATGATGAAAATCACCAACAAGGTGAACGCAACGTCCACCAAACTCGTAACGTTGATCTCCGCATTAATGGGCAGGTCATTACGGGTCCGGCCGCTTCTCTTGCCCGCTCCACCGACACTCATACACGCCCCTCGCGCGCCAATGTCCCAATGAATTCCGATGAAAAGCCCTCAAGTTCACTGCTTACACGGTTTAGCATCGTGACGAAATGGTTGTAGGCCCAGACAGCTGGGATAGCTACGGCCAGGCCAGCGACCGTGGTAATCAGCGCTGCTGCAACCCCGGGGGCCACAGCGGCAATGTTGCTTGAGCCAGCAGCGGTAATGCCAAGGAAGACATCCATGATGCCAAGGACGGTACCGGCGAGCCCAAGAAGTGGTGAAACCGATCCAATCACGGCCAGTGTCCCAACTCCTTGTGCAAGCTCTTCACGTTCTTCCGCCTCCTCCTTATCCAGGACAAGGCGCAAAACCTCTAGTTGGGTTAGCGAAAGCCCCTCGCCAGATGGTGCTCCCTCCCTTAAGGCCCCTGGTCGCAGCTCGGAGAAAAAGTTCACTCCTTGGCGAAAGACTCGCCCATAGGGTGATTCGGGGAGTGCTAGGATCGACTTATAGGCGTCCTCAAGCCGCTGAGCCTGCTCCATGTACTCAAGAAAGCGATCGCCCTCACGCCGAACCTCTCGAAATTGCTGCCACTTGCGAAATATCAACCACCAAGATGCAAATGATAGCAACGCCAAAATCACTAGTATGGTTTTGGTAGCAAGTGTTCCCCCAACGACCATATCCAGGGCTGTCTGGGGTGGGCGAATTTGAAGAAGTAGAGTTGATAGACTCATTCAGTAGCACCCGCCCTTTGGTTAGCGATGTAATCGAAGGTTTCTCTAAGGCCCTCTTCCAACGTGTGCGCCGGGGCCCAGCCGCACTTACGAAGTCGACCTGAATTGAGGGCGCTATGTCGAAGTTCCCCCGGACGAGCAGGCTGACGATTTCTACCGCATGGATTGCCAGCAATTGACTCAAGCATGTCCGCCAGCTGGTTTACACTGGTTCTAGATCCCGTGCCTACGTTGAATGCTCGGGTATCCAGCCCAATTCCTTCAGCCATTAACGTATCAGAAGCCAACATGTTCGCGGCTACAACATCCCCTACATAGACATAGTCGCGAGTCTGCTCTCCTTCACCGAATATTGTGAGAGGCTCACCACTCAACAAACGATCACAGAAGATGGCTACTACACCCGCCTCACCGTGCGGATCCTGACGCGGACCAAAGACGTTCGCATATCGCAAGGCCACATACTCAAGCCCTCGAATGGCCTGATAGTAGTACAAATAATGCTCCCCAGTCAGCTTAGTTACGCCGTAAGGTGAGAGGGGAGACTTGGGGGCCGTTTCTGGCGTAGGCAGCTCCTCGGGCTCGCCATACACGACCCCACCGCTGCTCACGTATATAAAGCGCTCTACTCCTACCTCCATAGCCGCCTCAGTAAGATTTAGAAGCCCGTGCACATTAATGCTGGCGTCCTTCATCGGGTCCAGCACTGATGTACGAACATCAATCTGAGCAGCATGATGATTGACAAGATCGAAACGTACTTCTTGGAACAAGCTCCGAACGTCGTCATCCCGGATATCTAGCTCTAGAAACTCGGCTTTTGATGGGACGTTCTCCCTCCTGCCTGAAGACAGATTATCGACAATCCAGACATCTTCCCCCGCCGCTAGATAGGCATCGGCTATATGGCTTCCTATGAAACCAGCACCCCCGGTGACGAGCACCCTTCGTTTAGATCGCTTCATGTGCTGGGTAGATACCGGGTTTCCCTGTCTCAGGTCAACGCATTTTTTGGAATCCACTTCGAGTGTTTACGTCCATCAATACCCCGTGGAGACCCCTTGTAGGTATTAACTCTAGAGCCGTGCCCGCCAAAGATTTCGATCAGATTACAGACATTCCTCAGGATCTAACCTTCTGGAAATCAAGCCCTGTAGAAGCTCGACTCAAAGCACAACCTTCATCATTCGTGCATCCTCTTTCGGGTCTTGGTAGTACCCCTTCCGGAGACCTACGTCAGAGAACCCAAATCGTCGGTAGAGTTCAACAGCCGTTTCATTCGAATCCCTTACCTCCAGGTACATCGTCTTGACCCCCCGATCACGAGCAGTTTCAAGTACACTCGCCATCAGATAGGTCCCAAGACCATTTCGACGGAATTCCGGAGAGACTGCCATGTTCGCCAGTTCACCTTGGTCCAGAATACACCATAGAACAGCGTACCCAATGATACCGGCCTTTTCCTCCTCTAGAACTATCAGCTCCACTCGTGACTGATCAATTAGCTGGACATATATCTCTTCCGTCCATGGGCTACTGAAAGCTTCCGTCTCTATATCAATGACGGCTGATATGTCACCCGACTGCATGCGCCGCACGTTCACTACGCCGTGGTCGTATGGCCCGCCCATAGTCGCTCCGCACTGGAGGTCCGAATGTATCTAGGTTCCCAAGTCTCTATGCTTGCGACAGGTTCTACGCCCGGCTCTAGAGACAAGTACCGGAGAAGCCCGGAGGCATATGTTCGGTCGCTACCGTCAGGCACTACCAAAAACCCTTCCTTCTCTATTGCTGTCCTATGGCGTTCGGCACCATCTCCCATGAAAACCGTATCACGAGGAATGTCGCGCTCGAACACCTCGCTGAGTGTACCCGCATGAGAGGGTGCCAGCTCCTTCACTACAGATCCGTCGATACTGTAGCAGGCTCCGTATACTCGGTCAGCTCGCGCATCAAAAAGCACATAGCGCACCGAACCTACTTCACTTGAAAGCGCTGCCGCCAATAAGCTAGGAACAGCCCAGAGGGGCACATTTAAGGCTTGTGCCAACCCCTTGCCGGTTGCCGCAGAGATTCGGACCCCCGTGAATGATCCAGGTCCCTCACCAACTACCACCCCATCCAGCTCTGTTCGGGCTACCTGTGCTTCCTGAAGAGCCTTGTCAACAGCGGGAATTAAGCCCGCTGCCTGCTCAAGTGAATCTTCAATAACCACCTCGGCTCTAAGTTCACCTCCGACACCAACAGCAACCGAAGCCTGGGGGCCCGAACTATCTAAAGCCAGTAGGGCCGCTGCTGCAGGGTGCCCCATGATTATTGATCCAAAGGAACCATTGAAAACTCGGCAAGCTCCGGTGGAGATCCAATCCTCCGGACTTCTACATCCCGCATCCCGGGCAGACCGACAGGGCATGCTAACTCAATCAGCCAGCGGTCTTCGGGTAGCAGAAAACCAGCCCTTGCAGGCCATTCTACAAGAACTATTTCGTCCGTATCAGCCAGCTGACTCCATCCGAGTTCCCAGAGATCGTCAGGAGAATTGATTCGATACAAGTCTATATGAACCAGAGTTCGCCCCGCTGCTGCAGGATACCGGTGAACCAATGTATAGGATGGCGAGGGCATAGGAGCGGCTACTCCCGCACCGGTGCCAATGGCCCTAGCTAGAACAGACTTCCCCGCACCTAACTCTCCCGAAAGCCCTATAAATGCAGGGGCCTTAATCGCCTGCCCAATGTGGTTGCCCCATCGCACGAGCTCAGTCTCGTCCAGCCTCATGTAATCCCTTTCACCAACGGTCCCTAACCAGGGCCAGTCATGGACTGGAATATAATCGCTCCCTCTCTATTATCTGGCTCACCGCGTCAGGGACCAGCCCGCGAGGATCATCATTGGCTTGAATCATCCCGCGAATCTGTGTCGATGAAATATCCAGGCGTGTAACTGGAACGTGTACGGCATTGCTAGCCCCTGGAAAAGTAGGAATCGCTGGCATGGCGGAGTTGCCCTGACGGTTCATGATGGCTAGCCGAACGATCTCAACAATCTGCTCGGGCTCTTGCCACGTTCGTAGGGCTCGTACCTGATCGGCACCCAGGATCAGGAAAAGTTCAGAATCAGGTAAATTGGCATGGAACCTTTGCACGGTGTCCAAAGTGTAGGAGGGGCCCGGACGATCAATCTCCATAGTCGAGACTTCAAAACGAGAGTCGGCTGATGCAGCGGATCGTGCCATTTCAAGCCGGAGGCCAGCCGAGGTGATCTTATTACCCTGCTTGTGAGGAGGATTACCTGCAGGAATCCAAATGAGCTTTTTGAGCTGCAGATAGTCAGCAATTTCAGAAGCGACTGTCACGTGTCCAAGATGCGGTGGATCAAACGTGCCACCGAACAGCCCGATGCGGCCAAAGGTGTTTTCGGTTTTGGTCAGGATTCCGTCCCTATAGCCCTCACTTGGGCTGCTTCCTCCGAATCCGGGTACTCTATTATCAACTGCCTTCGAGCACTATCTGCAAGATCGTCGTACCCAATCTCGTTGTTGGATTCGTAAATCCCCAAAAGGGCTAACGGAGCAAAATCCGTATCTGGATAGTCGTCAACAACAAACTGGAAGTACTTGATAGCCGGATCGAACTGCTTCCTGCGGAAATAATGGTCGGCATTCATATAGTCTTTTTCAGCCATAGTCAGACGGAGTCGCGTTCTGACCTCACGTGCTTCTTCGGCCTCAGACGTGCCGGGATAGTCAACCGCCACATTACCGCACATTGTGATAGCTTCGGACGTATAGCCCTGATCTCTTTGTGCATTGGGGACTAAGCCGGCCAATGACCGGCACTGTCCGATTGCTGCCGCTACCGAAAGTGGATGGCTTACATAACGTTCAGACCATCTTTGATACTCGGATCGCGCCGTCAAATAAGCGCCGTCTTCCAAGTGGGCATCCGCTAACCTCAGTCGGGCATCAGCAATCCGTGGCCAGTCACCAAATGACACGCGCAGTCGCTCGAGAGCATCAACCGCATTGCTATATTCTCCTTCAGCAAATTCATTCTCAGCCATACGGAAAAGTGCATCTGCATCCATACCCAAATACGGATCGTTGCCACTACACGCGCCCATACTGAAGGTCAATGCGCTAGCGACCGCCAAAGCCCTAAAAGAAATCGTCCACATAGGTAAAGGATACACTAGCAAGCGCTGCTGGTTTCTATTTGGGAAATAAAGCTATCTGCAACGGCCGTCCCTGAGATGCTCAAGACCGGTGCCAAAACGAATCTCATCGAATCGGGATTGGGATCGTTCAATTAGCGGGTCTGCCTGATCTGCGTACCGGACTTGCATATACGATTCCATCGCTCTCTCACAATCACCGAGTTCCGAGAGTATCTCACCCTTCTCAAACCAGGCCTGGGCCTGGATGTTACGAGGCTCACCGACTTCAACCGTGCGGTCGATGAGTTCTAGCGCCTGGAATAGTTCTGCTGGCTCTACGGCTTGACCCCTTAGTTCACGCGCCATAGTGAAGGCGCAGGTCCCTATGTACCAGTCAACCTCACCGCGCTCCCATGGTGGAACCATATCCCGGAACTGCTCGAAGAATACCAACGCATGATTACAGTCCCCAATTTCCTCATGGGCTTGAGCCACTTCAAAAACAACTTCTGGCACCGAGTCTGCAGCGTCATCCATAGCCTTTTGGTAAAACGGTAGGGCACGACCATATTCCCCATTTGTGAAGTAGTGCCGTGCAATTGGCAGAGATAGAGGACCTACTCCGACGCCTGGAAGAAGCTCCAAGGCGGCCTCAACAGCCGTGGCCATCGCAAAGCGATCCTCACTCAAGTAGGCGTCCTGAGCTAAGTGTATGAGATCCGCTACAGCCTGATCAATTAGATCGGGCTCGCGGGCCGCTGCATCCCTATAATAAGCACTGGAATCGTCAACTCGACCCATCATGGCGTACGTGTGTGCAACTCGAACTATGACGTTGGGGTCATCAGCACCCTGACGCACGGCTAAGCGATATTCAGCCAGAGCCTCCTCAAAGTTTTCCTGAGCAAACGCTTCATCGCCGCGCAAGACGGCATTCAATTCGGTCCCGCGTGGTGAACATCCTCCACTCGCTAGCAGGAGGACCAAAACCGCTAATCTACATGGTCGATGCTTCATCATAATCGTTAGTCCTAGCAAGGATCGGGCCGCACCCAATCTCGACAAGTGACTCACGGAGTTCATACTTCCTTAGTTAGTCCCAGTAGACTCCGATGACTGCGACAAGGAATTCTGAAAATAAGGCAAGGTTTTATTGATCCCTTCACGTAATTCAATCTTTGGCTCCCAACCCAGAGCGGCTTTCGCCGCTGATATGTCGGGGCGGCGCACCTTGGGATCATCGTCGGGCAATGGGAGCGTCTCTATCGGTGATTGGCTGCCCGTTTCTTCTAAGACGATATCTGCCAGTTCTTGGATCGTGAATTCATTCGGATTGCCAATATTAGTCGGTTTAGTGCGCTCCGAATGAAAGAGCTGATAAATCCCTTCAACTTCATCATCCACATAGCAAAATGAACGAGTTTGGCTGCCATCTCCATATATAGTGAGTGGTTTTCCCTGAAGGGCCTGAACAAGAAAGTTTGAAACCACGCGACCATCGCTGGGGCGCATACTCGGACCATACGTGTTGAAGATCCTCACAATTCGTGTGTCGACCTTGTGGTAGCGATGGTACGCCATTGTCATCGCCTCTGCGAAACGCTTTGCTTCATCGTAAACACCTCTCGGGCCTATAGGGTTTACGTTCCCCCAATAATCTTCCGACTGAGGATGCACCAATGGATCACCGTACACCTCAGAGGTAGACGCGAGCAAAAATCGCGCCTTTTTAGCGAGTGCAATTCCGAGTGCATTGTGCGTCCCAAGACTCCCGACTTTAAGAGTCTGAATGGGTAAGTTGAGATAGTCGACCGGACTCGCAGGGGATGCGAAGTGCAGAACCCCTTCGATCTCTTCGTCAAAATAGTACTCGTTCGAGATATCGTGCTCTACCAGACGAAAACCCGGGTAAGATGACAGGTGGAGAGCGTTATCCCGGGAACCAGTTACAAAATTATCTAACCCTATGACCTCGTGTCCCTCATTCAGGAACCGTTCCGCAAGGTGTGACCCGAGGAAGCCGGCAGCACCAGTCACTAGGACGCGCACTCTAGAGACCCGCCGTGCGTCGTCCGATACTGTGGTACTCGAACCCTTCCCGATCCATGGTTTCAGGGTCGTAGATATTTCGTCCGTCAAAAATGAGTGGCTCAGCCATCAGGTTTTTCATCCGGGTGAAGTCGGGGTGACGATATGGATGCCACTCGGTGTGTATTACCAGCGCATCTGCTTCATCCAGAACATCATAAGCAGATGACACTAGCTGAATCCGATCCCCAAAAAGAGCACGCGCTTCTTCTCCAGCTGCAGGATCATGGGCCCTAACCTCCGCCCCGCATTGAAGGAGGCCCTCGACCGTGACGATACTCGGAGCTTCTCGCATGTCGTCCGTGTTAGGCTTAAAGGCGAGTCCCCAAATAGCGATAATCCGACCCTCGAGATCGTCGCCCAAACGTTGAGTTAGACGCTCAAGCAGGGTCTCCTTCTGTATAGAATTTACGTCCTCTACGGCATCCAAAATTGACCCATTAACATCTAGTTGGTCCATAATCTTGCGGAGGGCCTTCACGTCCTTTGGGAAACAACTACCACCGTAGCCTATACCGGGAAACAAGAAGCTAGGTCCGATACGGCTATCAGACCCTACTCCCTTACGGACTGCATCAATGTCTGCACCGGTTCTCTCACAGAGCTGAGCCATTGAGTTCATAAAACTGATTCGCGTCGCAAGCATCGCATTGGCAGCATACTTGGTAATCTCAGCAGATGGCACATCCATCATCAGGATGGGAGCGCCAGCGCGAACAAAGGGGGCGTAAAGTTCACCAAGGACCTGTGCTGCATGATCTGAGTCGACTCCCAGTACGACCCTGTCGGGTTTCATGAAGTCATCGACAGCTGCGCCTTCCTTCAGGAATTCTGGGTTCGAGCAAACATGCACGGGGTGCTCGGTCTCGGCCTCAATAGCCTCTCTGACTAACCTAGCCGTCCCAACAGGAACGGTGCTCTTGGTGATTACAACCTTCTCCCCATTCATTGCCAGACCAACAGTCTTTGCTACCTGAAGCACATGCCTTAGATCTGCAGATCCATCCTCCTCCGGAGGCGTCCCGACAGCGATAAATATTACCGTGGAAGACTCCACTCCTTTTCCTGTGTCTGTGGTAAACCTGAGGCGGCCAGCTCGCAGGTTACGCTGGATCAATGGTTCTAATCCGGGTTCGTAAATCGGGACTTCACCCGAATTGAGCCTTTTGACTTTAGTCTCGTCTATGTCAGCACAGATGACGTCATTACCACTCTCCGCGAGGCAAGCTCCCGCGACAAGTCCAACGTATCCGGTCCCGATAACCGTGATCTTCATTCAGAGATTAAAGAAAAAGCTGGGGGTGAGGCTGGAGATAACAGCTAGGCACTGTCATTTGCCGAGGCCAGGCTTGGGGTCTTGGTTCATAGTCATTTTACACTTGCCGCCCTCAATTCAAAGAGTTGGTCTCTCAGGAGTGCTGCTCGTTCAAAATCTAGTTTCTCAGCAGCGTCGTCCATCTCTTTTTCGAGGATTTTGAGGTACTCCTCACGGTTGAACTCTTCAGCATAAGTGGAGAGTGGCTCTGATGCGGGCGGGGGCGGCCCCTGAACGTCAGCCACACGCGTCGAAAACTCAATCTCTTCGACGCTCTTTTGAATGGTCTTCGGGGTAATGCCGTGCTCCTTATTGTACTCAATCTGAATCTCACGCCGACGATTCGTCTCGTCGATACAGCGTTGCATCGAGGCGGTCATGCGATCTGCATACATAATTGCCTTACCAGAAACGTTGCGGGCCGCGCGACCGATCGTCTGTATCAGTGAACGCGCGTCTCTGAGAAAACCTTCTTTGTCAGCGTCAAGGATCGCGACCAGCGAGACCTCAGGTAGATCAAGCCCTTCCCGTAACAGATTTATCCCTACTAGTACGTCGATTTTACCAAGGCGGAGTTGCCGGAGGATCGCCATGCGCTCAATCGTGTTGACCTCGGAGTGCATGTACCTAACCCGAACTCCTACAGACTGGAGATACTCAGAAAGATCCTCTGCCATTCGCTTGGTCAGCGTCGTCACCAAGACCCGCTCGCTGCGGGTCTCCCTTTCCCTGATCTCTGCGAGGAGGTCGTCCACCTGACCCTGAACTGGCCGCACATCCAATGAAGGATCAACTAACC
>CEUS01027708.1_pt1 | contig 41080 bp, 36 predicted proteins | sample 427031 | NCBI WGS metagenome assembly CEUS01 (sample SAMEA2622837, study PRJEB7988) | marine metagenome | biome: marine biome (ENVO:00000447); feature: marine epipelagic mixed layer (ENVO:xxxxxxxxx); material: "saline water (ENVO:00002010), including plankton (ENVO:xxxxxxxx)" | depth 140 m | reverse complement strand
CCCGCCACGCGGTGTGGCTCGGTCTCAGCGTGCTTATGTGTGCCCTCACCTCGGGACATCTCGCAGTCTTTACATTCTTTGCGCTCAGTGCAGCTCTGGTGGCTCGACCGGAAGTCTGGTGGCGTTTTCAAAATCGGACGGTTCTTCTAAAACTCGTAATTGCCGCGGCCGTCACCCTTGTTGCCACGCTAGTGATTCTATGGCCCTACCAATTACTTCATAGCCAAGAGGATTTTCAGCGCCCACTTGACGGCCTTATCGCTGCCACTCCAATGACCTATCTATCTACGGCCGCCAACATGCACTACAACTGGTGGAGTAATCAGATCTTTCGAGTGGTCACGGAAGAAACACTGTTCCCGGGGTTCACGGCCATTGTCTTATCCGTGGCGGCCTTTGCACTAAGTCCTAGAACTATTTCACCGGCGGGACGCATGTTGCTCGCAATCGGCACCGTGGGGTTCGTTATGTCGCTTGGAATGTCCACGCCCGTATACGCTTGGTTTTACGAACTCGTTCCTCCCGTCGCCGGAATTCGCGTCGCAGCCAGATTCGGGTTTCTTACTATCCTGGCTGTCGCGGGCCTAGCAGGACTGGGACTGGCCAAACTTCGTCACCGCTGGCCCTCTCCCTTGATGACAATCGTATCCATTGGAGCGCTGGCCGTTGCTAGCCTCGAAGCATTACATGCGCCAATGCCATACATTCCCTACGAAGGTATTCCATCAATCTATCAACCGATCGCGGCCGATCCTGAACCTGGGGCTGTTCTTGATTTACCTCTCTATGACGGCCTAAGCGCACACCGTAACGCCCCGTACATGCTGGCGACAACGACCCACTGGAAACCTTTAGTGAATGGTTACAGTGGTCATAAACCAGCCGACTTCGACCAAACTGTTCGACGCATGAACGACTTCCCTGCCAGCGAAACAATAGAAGCCCTCCGTGCGCTCGGGGTGCGATATGTCGTCGTTCATGTCAATGACTACCGGAGCAAAGATAGAGTTCGAAGATTAATCACGGACGCTGCTCGTAACTCTTCGATACGCCTAGTCGCAGCCAACGACGGACATCGACTGTATCGAATTCGATAGATCGACTATTTCTTTCGAGCCACGATGATCAGCGCCAGGGAAATCTGTGGGACCCATCTGCCTAACGGGAACAGCCGACGCATCACAGAGACATAATCACTAGTATTCCCTTCTCGTTGTAAAAAATCTTCCACCCGATGCCGGTTGAACAGATTTTGCAACCACAGCTCCACATAGAGGCACGACTGCTCAACAAAACTGAAACCGGCGTTCGGAAGTAACACCCGCGTCAGTTCACGGTACGACAGTTCATTAAGATGATCCCGACTATATGGGGACTCGACACCGTCAACTAGCGCAGCAAGGCGATGTTTATTCGGGGTAGTGATAATCGCGACCCCGCCCGGTTTAAGTACGCGTCGCCATTCCTGCAACGTCTCGTGAACATCTGCCACATGCTCGATTACTTCACCGGCAAACAGTCCATCGAACTGTTCATTCCTGAACGGCAGAGCCGCTGCGTCAAACACTCCCCACCGCTGGTCAGGCACCGCAGCGGCACGGTCACGAACAGACTCGAAATTTAAATCACCCGCGTAGACCGTGAAAGGAAATCTATCTTCAATTTCAGTAAACAAAGACCGCCCACACCCAACATCGACGACACGTCCACCGGTAATATGCCGGGCAAACAAATCCTTCAATCTAGCCAATTTGAACTTATGTAGTTCGTGCAAGAATGGCGCGTCCTCTGGAGCGGTATAACCTTCGCTCGCGTACTGACGGTCATAAAACGACCGTAAGACATCTCTGTCGACAAACTTCAAGAGAGCCGGTTCGATCCGCCGTTGTTTTCCTGATGTATCCCGAACTACAAGTAATAGGTCGGCAAGTGGGTCAAACGCGTACTCTGGATTGAACCAACTGTCAGTGGGCAACAAATCAAGTCCCGCCCCCGTTACTTGAACCGACTCATGGCCTAAATGTTGAAAATTCATTTGCAATATCGCTCGACCGCGTCCTGGTGGAAGTTCGAACCTCCACCATCCCAAATGTCGATCCGGGTGGATGTTCTCGCGATACGCATAGATATCGGCTGTAAACACATAGGTGTCTGGTTGTCCAACGGAATATCGAAATTCCAGTGTCCCGCGACGCTTCTCAATCACGCCAGTTCGTTTCTCTGGAATTACTCGAGCTCCAAAAACACTCTTCATAGCGGTCAGGAAAGATTCTAATGGAGACAGTCATGGTAGTGTTGAATATGCTCAGATGTGCCACCCCTAGTAAGGTCAGCCTTGGCCTCGTGGCATCACTCGCCATACCACTAGCTATGGCATGCGGAGAAGCGCCACAACTTTCGGAACCGCTGGCGAACGTTTCCGAACGATTCATCACCAGATGGTTACCTCCCGAACCACCTGCAACACTTGGACTAGGAAATGACGACGAGAGAAACGCCTGGAGCCGTTTTGGGCAACAGGTGTCCGGCTACTTGATGTGGTCGTCGAATCGAAATGGAAATCACGACCTCTTTCTGATTGACCTATCCACCGGTGAAGAACAACAGCTCACAAACAATCCTCATGTCGACTTCTTTGCGCGATTCTCTCCAGACGGTCAACTGATTTCATTTTTGCGAAGTCAGCGCCCGTGGGTCTCGTTCAGGGACGAACTCGCTTGGGATCTTTATGTAATGAACTCTGATGGCACTGACGAACGTCAATTGGTGAGCGGCGCTTATCATCCGACGTGGTTACCAGACGGAACAGGTCTCCTTTACGTCAACGACAATAGGATTCTTCGCTTCGACCTCGCATCAGGTAGAACAACGACCGTCTACGAAGGGACCCAGCCACCAACTAACGGCGTTGTCTATGAACCGGAACAATCACCCGATGGTCTCATCGCCATCACTCTGAGGGGAGTACCGCGTGAAACGGTTGGTGTACTTGATTTGGTGAAGAATCAATACATACCAGTATCCAATGAACGGGCCTGTCAAATTACATGGGTGCCAGGGCGCCAACAATTGGTATGGATTGACAACGGTGGTCATGGAGGCACACATGTAGCAACCGCTACATTTGACCAAGGCAATATCCAAACCGACATTTTGATAGACCTACCTGGCGACTACAGTCACGAATACTTTCCGCGCGTAACGAGTGATGGTCAATGGCTCGTTTGGGGTGCTTCCGCTGGAGGCCATGAACACGACCGCGCTGACTACGAAATCTTTGCGTGGCAGATCGGAACACCTGTGGACACTGCGATGCGCTTGACGTTCTCATCCGCCAATGATCAATGGCCTGACCTCTGGATTGCTCAGTGACAATCAGTCCAGCGTAAATTCGTCCCGCCAATTTTTGGCATCTTCGAAGGCTGGTTGCTGTGACTTCTCCAGAATGCAATCTTCGAGAACGAGCACATCCATCTCAGTTCTCATAAAACAACGATAGGCATCCTCAGGGGTGCAAACAATCGGCTCTCCACGAACATTAAACGAGGTGTTCACGACCATGGGGCACCCGGTCTTTTGATGAAATGCCTCAATGATCTTCCAGTAGAACGGCGCAGTCTCGAAACGTACCGTTTGAATTCTGGACGAATAATCAAGGTGTGTCACCGCTGGAATTTCAGAACGCACCTCATTCAATCTCTCAATTCCCCACAGTGTCTGGTCTCCTTCTCTGGGGCTGCGGCGCCGCTCCGGTAAAACTGGCGCGACCATCAGCATGTATGGAGAATCCACGTCCAACGCAAACCATTTTGAGAGTTCCTCTCTGAGCACACTCGGTGCGAACGGCCGAAAACTCTCCCGGTACTTAATTTTCAAATTCATCATCGACTGCATCTTCGCCGACCGTGGGTCCCCAATAATGCTACGCGCGCCTAAAGCCCTAGGACCGAACTCCATACGTCCTTGCAAGAGTCCTATCACCTTGCCGTCTTCAAGGAGGTCAGCAATAACCTCGGGAATAGCCGCAACATCAATATGTCGATACGGTCGACCACGGGTAGTCAGATTCTTTTTGATACTCTCGCTCGAGAATCTTGGACCCAAAAACGTGCCCTTCATACGATCCGCATAAAGCGGCAGTTCGTCTCCTGAACCAGCACTATTTGGCATCCACTCGCCCATCGCTTGAGGTGATGACCTTGGCTTATCCAAGTAACGGTGCCACACCGCCAACGCAACACCTAACGCTCCCCCTGCATCGCCCGAAGCCGGTTGCACCCAGACTTCCTCAAACGGTCCTTCTCGAAGAATTCGACCATTGGCGACACAATTCAGTGCGACCCCACCGGCTATACAAAGATTCTTCTGCCCTGTCTGACGATGGGTAAATTGGACGATTTTTAGCATCACCTCTTCAGTCACCTCTTGGATCGAGCGGGCTAAATCCATGTCACGTTGGGTGACGAGAGATTCTGGCAAACGCCGGCGGCTACCAATGAGCTTCTCAAAGGCACTTCCCGTCATTCGTAGACCAGTGGAATAGGTGAAGTAGTCGTGATTCAGTCGAATCGAACCATCGTCTTTTATTTCTACCAGGTTGTCCTTGATCAGTGACACATATTTAGGCTCTCCATAAGGAGCCAATCCCATAATTTTGTACTCGCCACTGTTGACCTTGAAACCCATAAAGTAGGTAAACGCGCTGTAAAGCAACCCAAGTGAATCTGGAAATCTGAGTTCCTTCAACAAGGTCAAATCATGGCCCCGCCCTTCTCCAATCGAACACGTCGCCCATTCACCCACGCCATCGACCGTCACAATGGCAGCCTGCTCAAAAGGGGAAGGATAGAAAGCCGAAGCCGCATGTGATTCATGGTGATCACCAAAACGCAGTTTCCAAGAATAATTGCGAGCGCGTTGTTTAACCTCTTTCTGCACCTTATATCCTTCGAGCACAGCGAATTGTCTCCGGATAAGATCAGGCAGCCAGAGTTTTTCTTTCATCCACAGCGGCATCGACTGAACGAATGACGGGAACCCCACCGGGGCATAATCAAGATAGGTTTCGAGTAACCTCTCGAACTTTACCAACGGTTTGTCGTAAAAAGCGACGTAGTCCAACTGGTCAGGGGCAACCTTGCCTTCCTCAAGACAATAGGTAATGGCACGAGTCGGAAATGCATGATCATGCTTCTTGCGGGAGAACCGCTCCTCTTGGGCAGCAGCAACAAGATCCCCATCCACAAGAAGACAAGCTGCCGAATCGTGATAGTAGGCGGAAATTCCAAGTATAGCTGTCATTGACGGGAGGAAGTCTCGCCGGAAATCACAATCTAGAAAAGCGTGTAAATGAATGGCGCAACCGCTGACCCTTGCGACACCACGATTAATAATCCCGCCGCAACAAGCATCACAAGAATCGGCAGGAGCCAATATTTCTTGTTAAAACGAAGAAACTCCCACAACTCACTAAGAACTTGAATCTTCGACATGCGGCAACCTTGACAACACTTTCATCTGGTTTCTAGAACATCTTTTCGAAATGCTTCCGGTCATGCTGTCGCTCAGAATACGGCACCCAATAGCTTTCTTGATTACTCCGTCGACGGCCAAGAGGGTCCCAACCAGTTAACCGTTTTGTCACTCCTATAGGCGTCACAACAACAAAAAACACTAAGCCAAGAATCACTCGTGTACTGACATACGCTAACACTTCTGCCAGCCCCATCCACATTCGATTCGGGTGAACCAAGGCCCTCGGGTACGTGACGGCGAGAACCACTAGTAGCACCCCCAGAACCAGAATCAACATGCCGACAGCAGAGCGCGGACCTTGCCAATTTAGCCACACGCCTATTAGTGCAAGCAGCACACCAACAGTACGACCAAACTGACGCTCTTGCCACAACACCGGCGGTGTCGAAGGCATCATGTTCATGATGATGAGTCCCCTGACAACGCATCGTAAATGGCATCCGCGATTAGACTGTGTCCGGCACGACCAGGGTGGCACCCATCTGTCGTAACATAGAGTTCCGGTCGTTGAGCCAAAGTATCAAGACCGTACAATTCTTCGTAGAAACGTACTTCCTCACGATACAGACGGTGCGATCGAAGGTCATCTAGGCGACTCTGAAACAGTGGTCCAGCATTCACCAAAGGCACTCCTTCAGTTTCAGCTACGTAATCCATTCCTCGCACATATTCCGACTGCGCACAAACCGCCAACAACAGCGACCGAGCGCCCAAATCCTCCGCTCCCGCGATGAGAGACCTAAGATTCTCCATATACGTATCCCGTTCAACGGAATAAACAAGCGCTCTCGAATCACCCTCGATTTCCGCACGCTCACGCGACGCATCAAATGGATCGTAAACACCGAGAATCCAACGTCGCAACAACCTGAACGAAGCAAAACGATAGAGCGCAGACCGCACCGACCCGCGCCAAGTCTCATCAACATCAAGTACTTCATCAATCGACTGCAACACGAACCTGGCGTCGTTAGCGCCGTAGCTGATAATGACGACGTCTGGGTCCAAATCACGAACATAATGCTCAAATATAGCCAAGCCATGTCGTGATGTATGACCCGAAATTCCCAGATTAAAGACTTCCGTCTCAAGTTCACCAACGTTGGAATTAAAGCGCTCTTCTAATAGCCGTTGATACGTGTACTCAGGGTCAACACCCCAGCCAAATGTGCTCGAATCCCCGATTGTAACGATCCGACTTACCCCCGCACGTTTAGGTTTAAACTCGCCTGTCCGAAACCCATCATCATTTGATGTTAGGCGGAAGGTCGAACCTTTCTGTAACTCTATGTTATTGAATGGATTCGTTGCATCGACTTCGATATTTGGCTTGAGCTTATATTCGATATAGCGAGCTTCTTCAAAGTGACGTAACCAAGCAACATCCTCTGCACGAACGCCTCGTGGACCTTCTAGTCTCCCTCGCTGAATATCAACCCAATTTTCGTCATCAAGCAACCACACTGGAACGGCTATGTCGAAATTTTCATTGCGGGCAACGTCGGTATCAATTCCGCTGAGACGGATCACCACGTCAGTGCTAAGTAAGAACACAACTGGGGCCGAAATGACAAGAATAAGACGCTTCCAAAAGACGGCAGTCGCCTTGGTCGATGTTGGCATTAGATTAGGCGAAGATTCAGCTTCAAGAAATTGTACAAGACGTTTCAGCAGACGAGCAATCTATCGAATCATGGCCTCCCGATAGACAGACTCTAAATGTTTAGCTAGTGACGGCCACGAGTAATTATCTTCGGCTCGGCGACGCAACGCCGAACCCAGATCAATAGCGCGTGACCGGTCTCCTAGCAGTTGGCGCAACTCGGCAGCAAAAGCTCTTGCGTCATCTACGGGCGCAAAGACTCCCTTTTCACCGAGCAGTTCACGATTCACAGGTGTGTCTGACGCTACAACAGGAAGACCACATCCCATATAGTTCAACAATTTTCCGTTTGCTTCGGTTAATGAACGTTTCGGTGACACGGCAACATCGCCAAGGCACAAAAACTTGGCCGCGTCGCCGTACGGTACTCTCCCAGGAAAAGTTATGCTCGAATCGATTCCGCGGGCCCGAGCTTTCGACTGATACTTAGTCTCATTCGGATAACCTAGGACCAACAAATGTATATCTGGATCAGATTTCGCAAACACTTCTGCCACGTCGAGTAGCAGGTCAACTCCCTGATAGTCAGTTAAGACACCAAGAAACACGACAACTTTCTTCCCCACTAAACCAAGTTTTTGAACCAATTCCCGATCACGAGGTTGAGGACTAAACACCGTGACGTCAACACCATCAGGCAACGGCGAAATGCGATGAGGCTCCACTCCCTGAGCCTTCAGCAGTGACACCGCTTGATTCGAACTGGTCACTAGTCGGGTTGGCTGCCTAACCAACCAGCGCTCTATGCTACGCATCAGAGTCGCCGGTAATCCATCATTTCTAAATACTCCCTGGTCTACCATCTCTGCCGTCAAACTACCTTGAAGATCGGCTACAAGGGGCAGACGATGCCGCTTCTGCAAGAGAATCCCGATCGCTATCCCTTCGTGAAGATGAGCATGAAGTAGATCCGGTTGAAAACGAGTTACTTCACGATTAGCGGCTAGCAAGACAGCCATGTCGAGAACAGGACGCCCTGGAGCGAAACCGACCGGGTCTCCCGCTATGCCAGGAACGTAAGGTGCCCGCACCGTTCTGACATCGTCAAGCTCTCGACCTGCTGGATAGGTCACTATCGAGGAATCGATTCCCAGCGACGCGATCGCACGAACTTCCTCGTAGACCCTGACGTGGCAGCCTCGGTCTCCAAAAAACGGAGTAGGCGCAATTACCAGAACACGCGACGGTTTCCGAACCTCAGCCGAGCTGTCAGGTCTTTCAACGGGTTCACGACTCACGGATAATAAACAGTGTCTTGGCGTGTTGCACTTCGGCGTTCATTCGCGCCTCGCTCCAGCCTAAACACCTCCCCATAATTTCAGTACACCGGCGCAAACATTCGTCGCCGGGATCACCTAGCGTACCTAAGCCGGTACGCCGAAACAGTACGTCTGACAATTTAACTGCCATCTCTTGTTCAACAGCGAATCGCACTTCCGCGCCGAGTGTTGACCGTTGCGGTGACAAGGACGTCAACAGCCCTTGATCACTGTCGGTCCCAAGTGAAACAACGTCATTGACCTCTGTCCCATACTGACAAACAAGATGCTCGACAGAACTGCGATCTAAGACTTTTTCGTACCGATGAACGGATTCGTCTGTAAATCCTTTGAGGTCGCTAATCTCCCCTCCAACGAGCGAAACCTCGTCGCTGCGACTCGACTCAGTCCTCTGACTCAGTCGCTGGCAGACCAACGAGATTGCCCGTTCGGCTAATCGCCTTGCGGTCGTGTATTTCGCACCTAATACCGATATCACGCCATCCACGCCATTCACGCGACCATGTTCGATAATCTGATAGTCGCCACTGCCCTGATAGAGGTCTGGCCGAATATCGTTCACGGTGAGCGGGTATAAGCCAGCAAAGGCGTATGACACATCCGAACGGGTCACCCGCGCACCGGGCAACGCCGAATTCAAATCATTCAGCAGCTCGGCAATGTCAACCTCGGTCGGTCCAACACTATCTAGCTCAGCTCTAAACGGTCGATTGCTGGTGCCTACTAGTGAATGTCCCCGCCACGGAATTACAAACAAATGACGTCCGCCACGGTCGACAAGTGATCCTGACCTATGGTCGGTAGTCAGTGCGAGCGCATATTTGTCGACGATCTGGCGGGTAACAATATGTACCCCTTTCGAAAATCCACTGATGGATCTTCGAAGCTCTCCGATACTCAGCTGCGCGTTTAATTCAGACAACCACGGACCAGCTGCATTGATCACAATTCTGGATCGGATATCGAACTGATCACCTGTAAGGGTGTCAGAAACTGTTACTCCTTCGACGCGCCCATGTCTCTTCAAAAGGGTCTGCACCGCCAGATAATTCCCCACGATTGCTCCGCCGCGAACAGCACTCTTGAGAAAAGCTAACGTCATCCGCTCAGAACTGTGCATATGTGACTCATAAAGAATCTGTCCGCCTGTAATATCAGTTTGAGCTGCCAGTTCTGGAATTAAACTAGACAATCTGTCTTTAGGAATGAATGAACTCGGAGGCACTTGTTTGACGGGATCTGAAATATTTCCGTCGTAACCCCGAGTAAGCATCTCGTAGACCCACATACCAAAGCCGAGAAATCGACGCCCACGAAGGAAACCTGATTCCGTCGGAATCACAAAGGGAACCCATCTAGTCAAGTGAGGTGCGATGCGCTGAAAACAAGCACGTTCACACGCTGATTCCCTCACCTTGTCCAGACGAGCCTGCTGAAGATAGCGGATTCCCCCGTGGATCAACTTAGAAGATGCCGCAGATGTGGCCGAACCAAAATCTTGCCGCTCAACAAGCGCGACCGATAAGCCACGAAGCGTGGCGTCATGGGCTAGACAAGCACCAGTAATCCCTCCACCAACCACCAGAATATCGAAGGTCGTGTCTTGAAACGCCGTCGGCTCACGTTGCATTAGATGGACCCGCAGCTCGACCTCAACACCCGATGATCGACCGCGATGAGGTATATAGTATCCTGTGTCATTCAAGAGGTCGCCAGATCCTGGCCTCCTAGTTTTCCTGCTCTTGTCCGGCTTCCTGGCCGTCGGAGCACTGTTTATCAATCCCGTTCAGACCACATATGGTCTCAAGAGCGACGAGGCTACGTATGTCTCGATGACCTTGAGTCTTGCTCACGACGGTGACCTAACTTTTGAAGAACATGACCTAGAACGATTTTGGCCCTTATACCAGAGCGGTCCAGAAGGAATTTTCCTCAAACGGGGACAGGGCACAGAAGACCACCTCTATTTTGGAAAATCATTTATCTATCCACTGGTAGCAACACCATTCTTTATATTGGCTGGCCTGAATGGCCTCCTACTGTTGAATGTTGTCTTACTAGCCGGTCTAGTCTTTTGCCTTTATTTGTTTGCTGCCGCCCGTATGACTCCCTTTCATGCTGTCCTAGTTTCCACCGGATTTCTTGCGGCATCTATTGCACCACTATTTGGTGTCTGGATGATGCCAGAAACGTTTAACTTGGCAATGGTGGGCTATGCCTACTTCTTTTGGCTCTATAAGGAAGTTCGCCCCTCAGACGAAAACTCCACTGCAGCCACCAACTCGCCGACTGGTATATCTACGGACGTCATAGGTGCCGTATTACTTGGATTAGCAACATTTTCAAAACCGAGCAACGTACTGCTCATCTTGCCCCTCATCGGCCTCGCTTGGTGGCGAGGACAATTTCGTAGAGGTCTGGCCAATGGAGTCGTATTTGCTTTAGTTGTCGCGACAGGATTCGGCATAAACGCCCTGGTGTCTGGTGAATTCAACTACCAAGGTGGCGACCGAAAGACCTTCTATGGTCAATTTCCATTTCAGAGTGACGACGTAACGTTTGACACTGCAGGAATTGCTGTCACAACCGAGACGGTAGAATTTGAAGGGTGGGACCATTTGGGGCGTAACGTGCCCTACTTCTTGTTCGGCCGACACTTCGGCCTGATTCCCTATTATTTCCCAGCAGTTGTTATCTTGATTTGGGTCTTGCTCCGCCGGCGTGAACTCGTGGTCTGGCATGTGCTGATAATTGGGACAGTAACGTTAACCGCGGTCGCGTTACTAATATTTCTTCCTAATACGTGGTCAGGAGGCGGTGGTCCACCAGGAAATCGTTACTTCCTCAGTATTTATCCAGCACTATTTTTTCTGATTCCGACAGCCAGAACGATTCTTCCAGCTTTAGCGATGTGGTGCGGTGGTGCACTCTTTATAGCTCAAATTCTAGTCAACCCATTCGTTGCCGCTAAACGCCCTTGGGAAAACACCCAAAACGGCCTCTTTCGCTTGCTCCCAATCGAATTAACCATGGTTAATGACTTGCCCGTCCAGCTTGATCAAAGACGAGCACGCATCACGTACGGCAACGACCCGCCACTCTTACTTTACTACCTCGACAACAACGTGTGGCGGCCTGAAGAGCCTGGGATCTGGGTCGCTGGAGATGCACGAGCCGACATCATAATTCGAACCGATCCGCCTGTAACGGGATTAGAAGTGTCTGTTCAATCCCCAATCAAAAATGCGGCAACCATTAGCTTGGACGGATCTACATACCATCTTGATCTCAAACCCAACGAAATTAAAACGTTAGATATACCAGTGACCGGCGTCTTAGCGCGGGACGTTCAAAACTTTGTGCTGACTGTCGAAACTCAAACCGGGTTCGTGCCAACTCTTCGTGACGCTAAGTCCGATGATAAAAGATTCCTAGGCGTACTCGTCGAACTGAAAAAAAGATATGTCAGCAAACCGCCATAATTGGATGCTAGTTAAAAGCGTACCCGAAGACCACCGCCGATCTGAACACCGCCCACAGTTAGGGTTCGACTGCGACCGGACGAAAGCACTTCAATCCCGCCTTGCGCATACCTGAATAGCCCTCCTAATCCCAATTTGTCGGCAATCATGTACGTCACATCAACGGCAACATGCAAACCAAAGCCGTTCTTCTTAAGTGATCCTTCAGTGACACCGTCAACTCTCACCGCCGTCCACGGTGCGCCGGACACTTCACTGACCGCCACCCCAGCAATCGTTCCTTGAGTAAGATTAAAAATACTGGGGCCACCGGCAATTGCTACATCGAGCGTGTCGTTGATCGGCACAACCCAAGCCGCGTGCAAATGCACGGCTCTCTGTTCATGTTGAAGGGAAAGAAGTTGTTGTTCGATCGTTCTAGAAACGTTTAATGAAAGGGGATGGGGAACTATGCCGCTTAACGTCGTCGAATCATCCTCTGTCATTTGGGAATAAGATGCCCCAATATGCAGTTGCCTCCAAACCTGAGCTGATGCACCAAAATCAAAAATACTGCCACTTTGAGTTTCGTGGTCCTCTCTAAACGTGGCATCTTCCCCATAAGCTCGAAACGAAAACGTTCTTTGGACAGTGTCGCTTCCGGATTGAACACCTCCATTCATATGAATCGATACTCGATCCCAAACATTTTCAGATTGTGCCCAAATCGGGCTCGCGTAGAGACCAATAAACAGTCCAACCAGACTCACGATACGCCTATGGAGTGCCGGTGACATTTTCACGACTACTCGAACTTTCTCCACCCAAAACGGCCAACTGGTGGCAACAATTGATCGGATAAAGTTCGGGGCTGAAATCCCAGTCCCACCCCAACAGGTTCGTAAATCTCTATAAATCTTTGAAGGAACCCAGCAGCAATCAAGCTATATCCTTCGATGGTTGGATGCATATGATCGTCACCAAGACAAGAGAGATCCAGTGAACCCGCACCGATACATAAGCCAGTATTAATAATTTGATAGACATCGACCAAAGGCACACCCTGTCGAACTGCGATCTGCCTAATACGTTCATTGTATGGGACCACCGCAGGTTGGGTGCTTCGAGCGGTCCTCTGCGGCGGGATGGTAGCAAGAATGGGATCGACGCCGCGCGTCTTCGCATGTTGCACCATCGTCTCGACCGCGGCAGCAGCCTGAATACCTGGGCTCAGGGTGTCAGGATCCAAGTCATTGGTTCCTTCCATTATCAGAACAACATCGGGTTGAACTCTGGCCAATTCTCTCTTAAATCTAGATACTGCATTGACTGCCTTCTCGCCTGGAACACCAGAATTTGTCATGCGGATGGACTGCCCACTGTAACGCTGACTTAAAAGTTCACCTAGCTGGGCCGGATACGACTTACTGGGACGTATCTCAACGCTCGTTGGGATCACGTCAGACGTAACACCGGCGGTCAAGCTGTCACCAAATGCCAGAATGCGGCTAACACCTATTGTGGGAATGATTCGTACTGACAGCGTGCAACTGGCGGCTTGTTGAAGCCCGTCCCGTCCGGTGCAAGTCACGGTTGTCGTCCCAACAGAGAAGGCCGTCCCAGATTTCGGAAGACACTCAGTCGTGACCGGTTCCAGTCCACCGTAAGTCGTCGGAGCCCCATACTGCACCGCGACAGTCTCTCCCTCGAAAGACTGACGAGACACGCTCGGAGCACAAGTTAGAGAAAACAAATCGACTTTCTCGGTTGGAAGGGACGATGGAGCCAGTGGAGTGGGAGATGACTCACTACACGCACCCAGCAACAGACTGCCACAAACAGCAACCAAAGCTCTGCGACTGGCTCTCTTCAGGTTGACCCGCATCATTGTGTACAAGCCCGTCATCGTATCCTGCGCCAAGCCTTTGGTCAACGCACGACCGGTCGCCATGCTAATCTGTCTACAGACGTGATTTCCTCGATTGACCTACCTAGCCAATATAGCGGGCTGAAGAACGAAATCGACACAGCTGTCGGTCGGGTTCTCAAAAGCGGTCGTTATGTACTAGGACCCGAAGTCGAAGCATTCGAATCTGAGTTTGGCAGTTCTTGCGGCACAGACCATGCAGTCGGACTAAATTCTGGAACCAGTGCTATTTATCTATCACTCCTCGCCTTAGGGATCGGTCCTGGCGATGAAGTGATCACAGTGCCGTACACATTCGAAGCTACCATTTCCGCAATTCTCGCAACTGGCGCAACACCTCGACTGATCGACATCGATCCTCAGTCGCTCACCATGGACGTAACCCTCTTAGAAAATGCGGTCACCCAGCGAACCAAGGCGGTCCTACCCGTCCATCTATTTGGGCAGCCGGCTGACATGGATCCGATCTTGGCCATAAGCCGGCGCTATGGCTTGAACGTGATCGAAGACGCCTGTCAAGCGCATGGTGCGACGTATAAAGGCACTCCGGTAGGTGGCCTCGGGGACCTATCGTGTTTCAGTTTTTATCCTTCTAAGAATCTCAGTGCCTGCGGCGATGCGGGAATGGTAGTTACCAAGAATGCCTCCCTCGCAGATGCGATCCGTCACTTGAGGACTTGGGGACCAGAACAAGGATCAGGGAACTATCGGATGGCGGCGATTCAAGCGGCGATTCTCAGGGTTAAACTACCCCATCTTAAGGCGTGGACTACACGTCGTCGATTTATTGCTTCTCAATACACTGAACTTCTGAAAGATACGGCGCTTGGCTTGCCGTTGACCATGGCTTATTCAGGCCACGCATTTCATATTTATGCAATCCGATCGTCACAACAGGCCGCACTGCAGGAAAATCTGAGGACCCAAGGAATAGAGGTCAGTGTGCACTACCCCCAGGCTGTGCACCAACAGAAGAAATACTTAGGCCTTAATTACCAGCCCGGAGATTTCCCTGTGGCTGAACAACTAGCAACCGAACAGTTGTCCCTTCCCATCTACCCTGAACTTTCTGATGAAACTGTGACGAAAGTAGCTACGGCAATTCGACAACTTTAAAACATCACATAGAAGCGCCAAATTCGGCGGCAAGAGCTAGGTTCCTTGTATGTGCACCCGGCACCGACTGAAAATTCTACCTAGAAACTCAGTCTGAATAAGTCGACGAACAACCAACTAGATAGAACCACTAGCACGACTACTTACAGAGACCGTTCCGATAGCTAATCCTTAGTCATCGAGGCTTCTCCACCACTGCTCCCACTTGATGTTTCAAGCACGTCCCTGACTACGTAAATCGGCTTACCTTGGGACTCATGATAGGTTCTGGCCTGCAGTTCCGCCAACAATCCCAATGTGATCAGCTGCAGTCCAGTAAATACCATAAGGATTGAAAGTAACAATAGCGGTCGATCGCCGATCGCCTGCCCTTCAAACAAACGAACATAAACCAAATACAAAGTGATAAGCGTCCCAGGCACTCCAAGCAATAAGCCAGCGGGACCAAACATCTGTAACGGGCGCGTCGAATAACTGAGCAGAAACTTGACGGTAACCAAGTCAAACACGACCCGAACCGTTCGTGTTAATCCATATTTAGATCGACCAAACCGTCGCGGCCGATGATTAACCACTGACTCCGCAATCCTGACTCCTTGCTCGCTCGCGATCGCGGGAATAAAACGATGCATTTCACCATACAGTCTAAGCGTCTTAACGACTTCCGCCCGGAACACTTTTAGTGAACATCCATAGTCATGCAGTTTCACCTGAGTCGTAACCGAAATCAGCCAGTTGGCAATCATCGACGGAAGCTTCCTAGAAAACCACGGGTCCTTCCGATCTTTCCGCCAACCACAGACAATGTCGAAACCGTCCTCCAATTTCGAAAGCATTGACGCAATGTCTCTAGGATCATTTTGAAGATCACCGTCAGATGTAACGATGTAACGGCCTCGAGCACGATCAAAGCCGGCTGCAAATGCTGCTGTTTGGCCAAAATTCCGGCGCAGACAGACCACACAGACTCGCGGATCGTCCGCGTGAAATCCTGTGAGTAACTTATAGGTGCTATCGCTACTTCCATCGTCAACAAAAATCAGCTCATACGTCCGGCCGAGGTCTTCCAAGACCGTCGTCAATTCCGAGTAGAGTTCGCCGACGTTAGGTTCTTCGTTGTAAAGAGGTATAACGACCGAAATTTCAGGATTCATTCTCAGTGGCCAAGAGAGTAATGCACGCAGGAAACAAGCGAAACGATTATAGGGTTCACCATGCAGTTGGTCAACACAACTACCTTTCAAGTCAGCAGCTTAGAAGCTTCGGTCAATCATTGGCACTAACACGCCGAAAGCGCCTCAAAAAAAAATAGGTCGCGCCGAGGAGCAAGATAACCACAGCTAACACGACGGATACTGTATGACCATTCTGCGCCAATATCTCGATCGCTGCGTCACCGTACCTTACCGCTAGCCAACTTTCGCCGAAATAACGAATTCCTCGACCAAAAGTCACAGCCAGAACAAACTGAAACAACGGAACCCGAGAGACGCCTGCCAAAAGAACAAATACTTTAAACGGCGCAGGAGGAGGCAAGATAGCTGGCACTGCAACCGCCAATACTCCATATTTTCTAGACAGCTCCATTGCACGCTCTAAACGGGGTCCACCGAACCGCTTCCTCAGCAAGGGCTGCCCACCCCGACTACCGATACCGTAGAGTAACAAGCATCCAGCCACTGAACCCAAAGTCGCCATCGATGCGTAATAGGGCATTAACTCTTTATTTTCAATGACCATCACAATAACAAGAATGTCATTGATCTCCGGTAGCGAGAGGAAGGACGAATCAAGAAACGCAACCAAGAACAGCCCTGGGCCACCTATCGATAATGCAAACGCCTGAACCCAACCAATAATCTTTGCCATATGGTGGTGAAATTATACGAGGAGCCTGTCTTCTAGCCCGAGTACACGGACAAAGAGTAATGGGAGATGGCTGTACCGGTCCTCAATCTATTCCTCTTATAGCGTGGCTAGGCTCAAAGTTCTGGATGACCGAGAGCATCTGACTATGGAGGGGCCCATTCGAGGCCAATATTGCACCATCTCTCGGATCGAACATCTCTCCGCTAAATCCAGTGACCCGCCCCCCTGCCTCTTCGATCATCAACGCACCTGCGGCAAGGTCCCACGGGAACAGCCGCTGCTCCCAAAAGCCATCAAAACGCCCGGCTGCCACATAACAAAGATCGAGGGCTGCAGACCCTAAGCGCCTCACAGCGCGAGAGGAACTCACAAATGAACCAAACAAGCCCACAACTTCGTCGGCCGTCTCACGTACATCATAAGGGAACCCCGTACACAGCATAGAATCACCTAAATTTGTTTCCGTCGAAACAGTTAACAATCCGCCATTAAGTCGAGCGCCGCCGCCACGTTCGGCCACAAACAACTCCTGTCGGCTAGGATCAAAAACAACTCCAAGTTCAGTTTGGCCGTCAACTTCCAGTGCTAGCGAGCAGCAATAAATCGGAAGACCATGGGCATAGTTCACGGTCCCATCGATAGGATCAAACATCCAGCAGTATCTGGACGACCCACTCGCTGCTTCGGGTTGATTCGGACATTCTTCGCCGAGCACACTGTGTGTAGGAAAACGTTTTGCAATCAACTGACGACCGAAACGCTCTATTTCTACGTCCACTTCCGTAACTATGTCGATCGGCCCTTTCTTGTCCACTGTGAGATCCGAACCTTGTCGGTCCAACTGGATCTCTCCCGCCTTAACTGCAATCTCTATTGCTGTTTCAAGAAATTGTGAGTCAAGAGACATTGGTTATTTAAAGATTCCGAAACTCTTGGGACGATGAACTTAAGTGACTTGCCGCACGTAAACATTCTTGGCGAACACCCGAAGGATGCTACGGCAGGAATGGAAACATTAGACGTCTCCTACACGGGTCAACACGATTGATCGCTCCTAGTATCTATAGCGGAATTCCTTTTAGAAATCGAACTCACAATACCTAGCAAGCACCGATCAAGCAAGCATCCCCTCTGAACTAAGAACCATAGAGACATTGTTGTATAGTTCGCCCATGGACGACATCAAGGCCACTACAACCACCATTGATCCAGGCGGATACATAAGTGGAAGCCTTCATGTTCCCGGTGATAAATCTATTTCACATCGATACGCAATCCTTGCTGCACTAGCAGAAGGAGAGTCCGAGCTTCAGGGCTACGCACCCGGAGCCGATTGCGATTCTACACTCCGTTGTTTGCGGCAACTTGGTATATCTCTAGAGTCATCAACAGATTCGCCCACTGACCAAGGAGCAACGATTACCATTGCCGGTTCAGGCCTGAAAGGATTCGCATCCGTTAACGGGTCTCTAGACGCTGGCAACTCGGGTACAACGATGCGATTGATGGCTGGAGCTCTGGCCGCACACTCTTTCACTACCACTGTCACAGGCGACCAGTCGTTGAGTCGTCGACCGATGCAGCGAATCGTAGCTCCACTGCAAGCAATGGGTGCTCAGGTGGAAACACATAAGGGCTGCCCTCCGTTGACAATCACAGGAAGATCTCTTGAAGCGATCGACTACACCCCCCCTATGGCCAGCGCCCAAGTTAAGAGTGCGATATTACTAGCAGGACTGCAGGCAAATGGAACGACGTGGATAAGAGAGCCGGTTCAGACACGTGACCATACCGAACGGGCGCTACCTATTTTCGGAGTCAACCTCGTGCGCGAAGGGCAGGCTGTCGGCATCGTAGGTGGGCAGCAGCTGGTAGCCACCTCGTTAGCCATTCCCGGTGATTTTTCATCGGCTGCATTTTGGTTTGTGGCCGCCGCAGCACTCCCTGGATCCGTCATCCAGGTATCATATGTGGGACTTAATCCCACGCGAACACGACTACTGGATGTACTTCAAGGTATCGGCGCGCGCGTCGCCATAGAGCCTGCAGAAACAACTTCGCCCGAACCATACGGAACCGTTACGGTCTCCCACGCGGAACTCTATCCCATCATTGTGAACGGTACGGATGTTCCGGCTCTGATCGACGAATTACCGGCCCTCGCCGCACTGGGGCTACACGGTCAAGGTTTCCGACTTAATGGAGCAAGTGAATTACGCACTAAAGAGAGCGACCGAATCGAGGTTTTAGTCTCTGGTCTTCGCCACATGGGTGCCGAAGTCGACGAATTCCCAGACGGATTCGAAGTCTACGCCCAGGACCCACCGTCCGGAGGAATTGTCGATGCCGCCGGTGACCATCGTATGGCGATGGCGTTTGCCATTGCTGCTCTTGGCTTAACCGGGCCTACTGTGATCAAGAATTCTGACGTTGTTAACGTGTCGTATCCCGGTTTCTTCGACACGTTGAACTTACTGCGGCACAGATGAAAACAGACAAGATTTATCTGATTGGTTTCATGGCGGCTGGAAAATCAACAGTCGGCAAAGCTTTGGCCAACCGCCTTCACTGGGAATTCCGTGACCTCGATGAACTCATCGAAAAAAAAGAGCAACTATCCGTCACCGACTTCTTTCGCACAAGAGGTGAGACTGCGTTTCGAAAAGCCGAAAACGCGATGCTCAATGAAATTCAGCAACTCCGCCGTGTCGTCGTAGCTACGGGCGGAGGAACATTCGAAAACTCATCCAACCGAACCATCATCACCGACGACGGTATTGCTGTCTGGCTCGATATACCGATAGAAACAGCACTCAGTCGTCTGTCAGGCGACCCAACACGTCCGCTCGCTTCCAATCCGAAACGTCTGCGATCGTTATGGGCAAGCCGAAGACCAACATACAGCCTGGCACAGGTTCAACTCGCCACCGAAGGCAAAACAATTGAAGACCTTGTAACCCAAATTATCAATTGGATGAGTAAATAGTGAATGACGCAACCTAGTTCAGAACCAACACTCTTGAGGCCGTATATTCGAAGGTTCTATATCGATTCTAGGATTTTCGCTCGGCCCGACGCTTGAGCTCAGCAGCATACGCATCTGCCGCTGCACGTGATCCCAGTACCCAGCCAATCACGATCCCCAACAGAAGAACCGAAGGGATAAAAATAAAGTGCCCCGCGGTCATGTCTCCCACTGACTATGACTCTCCCGTTCTTCCCGATAGCTCTGACAAGTCTCGTTCAACAGCTACCATCCGTCGCCAAATTGACCACAGGTAACCAACGACTGCAATCCACAGCAATGCGTAAGCAGCTACCAATAGTGGAGCGGCCGGAAGTTGGTCCTCTGGTGGAACAGAATCCAGCGGAACAAATTCGTCTTGTGCTGGTTGACCTACACCTGCCTCAGCTAGATCAAACTGAGCATTAAACACAATTACGCCCACGACAAGCAGTAAAACGCCCACAGTTCGTGCCCACACTTTATGCGCTTTCATTTATCCTTTTCGTCCACTGTGTAGTTTCAAATCTGACAATTATTACCAAGACTGCATCTTAATCCATCGCAAGATGTAATTGCTCAAGTCGACTACGTTGCTCCTCCAAACGGAGGCGCGCGGTGAGCATAGCCACAAACAGAACCAAGAATGCGACCATGCACCATACAAACGGCCCAAACATCCCTGGTGCCGACGTCGCCAGCGTGGGAATCACGTTCGTCGTTGGATGAATGGTGCGCCATACGTTAACCGAAATATAAACGAACGGAACGTTAGCCATTCCGAATAGTGCTAACCCTGCAGCAAGCTTCTCTGACCCCGGACCACCATAAGTCCGAAGCAGAATGTAAGCGATAAAAATAAGCTCGAGAATCAACGCCATGGTCAACCGAGCGTCCCACTGCCACCAGACGCCCCACGCCTTGATCGCCCAAAGAGGTCCAGTCATGAGTCCCATCAACCCAAACAACACAGCAAGTTCAGCCGAAGCCACGGCAAGTCGGTCAGCCGCCGGTCGCTCCTTAAACAAATAGATAGCACTTGAAAACCCGCAAATAAATACTGCCAGGAACATCACAATCCACGATGGCACGTGAAAGTAAAAGATCTTCTGCACGAGTCCCATCGTGGATTCATACGGCGCACCCGCAATCAAGATTGGTGCACCTGCGAACATTACCGCTGAGATTACGAGTAATCCACCAAAGATTTTCGACATCATCCTTCTCATTCTGTCATGACAGGCTCAAATGTCCATAGAGCAAGCGTGATGAAAACCGCGTCAAAAAATACCAGTAAAGCGATCCAAAATCTCGCCAAGTCCAAGTTTGGTTGTCCCTGAAACAATGCGACCGTACCACCTACTCCAGCAATCAGAACCGGAAACGTCACCGGATACAGCAATATCGGCAGTAAAACACCGCGACTGCTGGTCCGTAACAGCATGGCAGCGAAAAGTGTACCAACTGTTGCAAATCCGACTGTTCCAGTGACGAGCAGCAAGAATAAATGTCCTGGATAGAGTAAAAGTGAAACCTGAAAAGTAAATGCCACAAACAATACGACCACAGCTTCAACAACCGCCATTAGCAGAATAATTCCAAGCAATTTCCCAAAAAAAATTGCTGAGCGCTGTACCGGTGCCATCAATAAACCTCGCATGGCATCCTGATATCGTTCTCGTTCAAATGCGCGACCTAACGCCAGAGTTCCTGAAAAAGCCACAGCTATCCAGATAATCCCAGCTGCCGCGCCATCAATCGGCCGCCCCCCACGAACAAAGGCAAACGAAAACACCAGCACACACGATGCAGCAAAAAACAGAGTGGTCGAGACCATCTCCCAACTTCTGGTCTCAACCCGAATATCCTTAAAAGTGACAAGTAAGGCAGTCTCAAAAAAACTTTTCATCACGCTTCACAACGGCATACAGTAAAAATCTCAGCCTGGAGTCTTTTTCAATTATCGTGCAACAGAGTTGCACGATAGCGGTCGCGCAAAGACCCACTCTCTCCTTCAAGCTCAACCATCTTTCCATTCCGAAGCATCACCGATCGATCGACAAACCCTTCAGCAATGTCAAGGTCATGAGTCGCCACCAACACCATACAACCAGACTTCTTGAGATCTAGTAATCGGTCCGTTAATGCGACTGTCGCCATTTCGTCTAGGCCAGTAAATGGTTCGTCCAACAGAATCAGTCGAGGGTCGTGTAGCAAGGTGCGTTCGAGAGCCAGCTTTTGGCGCATGCCTCTCGAATAACTGTCCACAACATCGTTTTCGCGTCGCCCAAGGCCAGCGTGGGAAAGAGCGCTGGTCGCGCGTTCTGACGGATTATCTAAACCGTACAACCCAGCAAAGAATTCAAGATTTTCGCGCGCTGTCAATTCTGCGTAGAGCTGTAAGTCGTGGGACAAAAACCCGATACTCTCTCTTAGCGCAGAAGTGGAGTGGCTCCCGCTGTAATTACCGTAAATAACGCGCCCAGACGACGGACGAATGAGGGCAGCCAGAACGCCGAGCAACGTTGACTTTCCAGCACCGTTTGGACCGAGTAGCCCAACCAGTTCACCCGGTTGAAGCCCAAATGACACATGGCTCAGCGCACGTCGTCGGCCATAGTAACGCGAAACATCATCGATCGTAAGATGGTCGAAGTCGAACACAAGCCTCCGAGGAGTTTAACCAGCCGTACCCGGGGATTCCACAGAATGCGACTCCCGAGTCCTTCCCGAACTGATGAGCATTGCCGTCAACTGTTCATCAAGCTCCCGGTAGACCCGTTCGAGAGCATCGATCAATTCTGTTCGTCTCGAAGTGTGTTTGGTTGATCCAATTTTTCCAGAACGATGTTGACGCTCAATTTTGACGAGATCAGTAAACAATTTTTCCTTGCGGGTTTCCAATATCGCACGCCGCTTGACCTCTAAAGCAGTCTCTCGCTTACCCAAAGCCCCCCAAAAGCCAAACCCAAAAATAGCACCAGACATTATTAATGTGATCGTACTCGGCATAGTACTACGGTGAGGCAACCCCACCAACTCAACCAACAGGTCCTGACCAACAGAAATACGCGGACCGGCACCAAGCATGTACGGCGTCCCATTTCCTTGGTCAGAAGGAAGTTCCATCCGCCGATCGATCTGCGATGATTGAACGTCCATATCACCCCACTGCTCAACCGAGATCAGCAGTGCTTCTAGGTCAACTGGAAAACTTTGAGAAAGAACAAGATTCGCACCTGAATACGGCAATATGTAAGCCACGTGTAACGGCGTAGCCCCCGGAGCAAACGGACCCGGCAGTTCCACTCTTCGGCCATCTAGCAGCGTCGTGGGAGACGATCCTCGCATGACGGTCGTGCCGACCGCTCCATTCGGAAGATCAAACGTGATCGGCGTCGACGGATCCACGGGTGTATCAGTCTTGTTGATAACCTCAAGAAAATAATAAACCTCTATACTCTCTTCAATTAATTCCACCTGTATCCATGACTCACCCGCCAAGGTAACCGTACCCAACTGCGCAGGAAGCTCTGGGTTGTCTGGATCAGCCCCAACCAACATCAGGCGAATACCTCCACGACCAGGAACATTAAACATCTGTGACTGCAACTGGCTACCATCAAGCTCTGTCGAAGCCTGAACCTGCTGACCAGGGTTCAAGGTCAAGAATGTCGCTCGACCTTCTGCGTCGGTAATGGCCGTCTCGACAACATCTCCTTGCCGTAATTCGACAGCCTGGCCTGGGACGTTATTTGTAATCTGCCCGCGAATAACCCTGACGGTAATAGTTCCGTCCGGTAGTGCTGGGTCGGGCAAGGGAAGTCCGGACATTTGGCGCGGATCTGGTTGGGCTCCTAGTTGAACTACACACAGCACCCCAATACAAATCGAGAGCCACCAACTCACCCGCCGCATCAGTCCATTCACTCCGTATTGCCGTTTACTGGCGAAGCACAGTGTTTACAAAACTTCGAGTCAATGTCATTTACAGTTCCACAGCTTTCACAAGTCAGAAAGTCCTGCTGAACAACTCGTTCTCTTGACAGTCCGTCATTCTGGGAATTGTCCGCTAATCGTGTTACAAGTTCTTGCTCAATTGCCTCACGGTAACCGGGCATGTCGGCATCAAGTTTCTTGATCAATGCCAGTGCTTGGCTCCTTAGGCGTACCTTCATGACGTCAAAATCCGGCTTCGACACCTTGCCCATGGCCCGATCGAACTCCAACTCTTTAATCGATCGCAGGACCAAGGTTTTCTCTCGTTCAATCGCGGCTCTAGTCCGACCTCCAATGACCTTGACCTGATCTTCTGCGTGGATTCCCACAAGCGGCCACAATGTTCGACAAAGGGCAAAGCCAACGCCAGACGCCGATCCAATTGCGGCAACCAACAAAACTAGAACAACCGGATCACCGGGTTGCACAAGCACAACAGCTACAGTGGAAGCCAAAAGACCCAGCAACACAAAGAGGTGCCACGGCCGGAAAGAACTTCTATCAGTCGAGGTTTCGGAGTTCATCGTCCAACCTGGCTTCTAACTGCACATCGTTTCCGGCTGCAGGGAGAGAAGCCTCCGACTCCTGAAACTCCGAGCCACGTCGCGACCAGCGGAGTGCAACAAAGCCGACGCCAGCCAGGCAGGCACCACCGACCAACATCGGAAACAACCAAGACAGTTGATTAAATGCGCCTATTGGCGCGCCGATAGGTTCCTGACTTCCGTAGGTGTCGATAAAATGTTGATAAACCCCATCGCGGTCGCGGCCCAGTGAGACCTGCTGATTCAACCGGAGACGCATATCATCCGCGGTTGAACATGTACAGGTTGACAATTGCAGATGAGAGCAACTGCCACAGACACAAACGAGTTCCTCTTGCAACTCGGCTTCCAGTTGTTTCTGCTCAGTTGTTAACTCAGCCCCATTCGGAACGGCAATCTGAGCGTGCACCGTTGTTCCCAATCCGGTCAAAAACAATGACACAAGAAGAACCGACGTTGTGGCTGCTCCTTCAGGAACCTTTGCCGCTATAAAAGCCAGCCGACTCTCTGGCAACAGTGCGATACCAGTTCCAAGCGCCATAATCGCGAACCCAAACCAGATCCAATTCACTAGTGGATTTACGGTAATCTGAAACGCAGCTGTCTGATTACTGAGGTCGTACGTCGCTAACGTAATGTACAGGTCCTCAGAGATGGAGCGTCGAATAGCTACTTCGGTCGTTGGCTCGGTCTCATGTTTTCGGAAAAACCATCGGGCTGGAAATAACTCACCCGCCGATTGCCCATCCTTCAAGATAGTCATGTGGCCGGTGATCATCTGCTTCTGTCCGTCATCGGTTTCACTGACGCGTTCATATTGAACGGTAAACTGGCCCAGCTCAACCTCGTCACCGGGACTCATCATGACCTGCGTTTCCAATTTGTAGCCAGAACCGGCAAATCCCAAAAACATCAAGACGATTCCCACGTGAACGATATAACCACCGTATCGACGTCTGGAGCGCATAACCAAACCAATTAATCCAGTCAACATATCGGTTCCGGTTGCCCCACGACGCACAACAGCACCACGAATGAACTCCTGACTGATCGTGCCCACAACGAACGCACACAAGGCAAAGCAAAGCCCAGAAACCCAGACACGAAATCCAATGGCGAGAAGCCCAGATGCCGTGACTATCGCCAACCCAACCGGCCAGGCGAATTGGTAAACCAGGTTACTGAGTGTTGACTTTCGCCACGCGAGCAGAGGACCAATGCCAGTGAGCATCAATAGCACTAATCCGATTGGCACCATCCAAGTGTTGAAGAACGGGGGACCAACAGTGATCCGCTGGCCGGTCACCGCTTCGCTGATGGTCGGAAACATCGTCGCAAACAGGATAAAAAATGCAGAAAACAGCAGTATCCAGTTGTTCAGCAGAAAGGCCGCCTCACGAGACGCCCACGACTCTAGGTCATTTCTCGCGCGTAGGAGGGGTAGTCGATATATTAGCCACCCAAAACTAAAAGTGAGGATCAGGACCATGAAAATAGAAAACAAAACTGTCAACTGAGGATCTTCTCCGAACGCATGCACTGATTGCACAACCCCACTTCGCGTCATGAAGGTGCCAAAGATCGTCAGAAAAAATGTCAGAATCACCAATGTGACGTTCCAAATTCTAAGCATGCTTCGACGTTCCTGAACCATCACTGAGTGCAAAAATGCAGTTGCGGTAAACCACGGAAGAGCCCCAGCATTTTCGACAGGGTCCCAGCCCCAGAAGCCACCCCAGCCAAGTTCTTCGTACGCCCAAATCATTCCCAACGTTAGACCGAGGGAAAGGAACAGCCATGCAAACATCGTCCACCGCCGAACAGCACGTAACCACGAGTCGTCTAAATAGCCCGTGATCAAGGCCGCCATGCCAAACGCAAACGGGATCGTCATACCGACAAATCCGATATAAAGCGACGGTGGATGAATCGCCATATATGGGTTTTGCAATAGAGGATTTAGTCCTCGACCATCGACTGGGGCTTCAGTTAAATAGGTCGCAAAGGGATCCTTGTGAACGATCATCACAAACAAGAAAAAGAGTTGGACAGCCCCGACAACAGCGACCACATAAGGAATTAATTCTCGTTGGCGCTCTCGATTGGTCTTGACGGCAATCGATCCGAACACCGACAACAGAAACACCCAGAACATAATCGAACCGTCTAGGCCACCCCAGTACGAAGTCAGTTTGTAAAAGAGCGGTTGGACCGAGTCAGAATATCGGTCGACATAACGAATGGAGTAATCCTCAGTCACAAATGCGTAGACGATGATCGCAGATGCCAGCGTCATTAATGCCGTAACTGAGTAAAACGCCCCGATACCACTTTCAACCAGCTGCAATGATCGCCGTCGCGCACCCGCAACTGACACGGCCATTGCGTAGGCGCACACAACGAACGCAGCAAGTAGCGTGTAAGAACCGATTGTTGCCATGGGTTTACGTTAAGAACCGACAGTTCGCATAATTTAAGGGCGAGGGAACATTCCTGTCGTCGGAAACAGGATGCCGAGCCTCTAGTGTGGAGACACTAGTTGTTTGCACCACCAGAGTCGTTCGACCCCTCGGCATCGCCTGCAGATGCGGCATCAATTACCGGCTTCGGTTCATACTTCGATGGACATTTCGCCATAATCCCGCCTGGTTCCACGACAAGCTTCTGCCCCTCGAGTCGACCAGATACCACAACCTCAGACTCGTCCTGAAAAGTGTCTGGCACAATTCCGGTGTACTCAGCATGCACTACGTACCCGTCTTTTTGAATATCGAAGCGGTAATCCAACGTACTTGGTTTCCACGAAATGTTAGAGGCGTAGCCGTGTACTTGAAGACGCTTGCCAACCCACTGGTCGGGATCGACCATAACCTCATCAACGTGCTTATAGTATTGTGTGCCATCCTGCATTGTGGTCCACATTAAACCCACAAAAGCGGTAACAAGCACAGCTGTCGTCAACAGTATCTTGAGGCCTTGGCTCGGCATATGTCTTACAGACTTTTCCTATGTTTATCTGCGTAAAATGATATCTTCGCCGACCCGCCTAGTCAATCGAAGTAACAATCTCTTGAAATAAGCCATCACCAGCTACAGCGGGCAATAGTAAACTCAAGTCCAACCTGTCGTTAGACGCTTTCGTCGATTTTTTTCATTAGTCTTTCTACGAGACCCATAGGAAGCCCTACAACATTGGTATATGAACCGTTAATCCGGGCAACGAAGCGAGACGCCACTCCCTGGATTCCATACGCACCCGCCTTGTCGAACGATTCGCCTATTGCAACGTAGGTCGCAATAGTTTGGTCATCAAGATCAACCAGAGTCACTTCCGTCCTGACCATGCCTGAACACCTGGCACCTCCACGAACCAGTGCAACCCCGGTCAAGACTTCATGAGTTCGCCCTGACAACCTTCGCAACATCATGACAGCGTCTTCTCTCCCTTGAGGTTTTCCGAGCACGTCGTTGTCCAAAACGACAATCGTGTCAGCCGCTAGAACGAAGCGATCGTCTTCCGGTCCGGAACAGATAGTGACCGCCTTTAACATCGCAAGGCGAAGCACATAGTCCCTTGGCAACTCATCAACTAATTGTCTTTCGTCGACATCTGCTGGTTCGACATCAAAAACATATCCAGCCCGAGTCAACAATTCACGACGGCGGGGTGAACCTGATGCAAGAATAAGTTGGGAATGCGGATGATACACTCACGCAAGAATACAGGACATACGCCCCTTAATCTTATCCAATGATTTCAACCCACGATGTCGCAGCTAAAGCCCTCGGCGAATTGCTCCGACGCCAACCAATGTCAGACGCGAAGGTCAGATTTGCCTGGCGGTCATCTGTGGGCGTTTCCATCGCACGAGTAACGGCGGTCAGATTTGACAAGAAATCTGGAACGCTTGTCGTCATAACAGATGCTGAAGCATGGCGCCAGGAAGTACACCGTTCGATACCGGTTGTCAGCAGTAGAATGAATGAATTGCTCGGTCGAGGAACTGTTAAGAGAATTACCGTAGAGCTAAGGAACTAACCATGGAAGAGTCGGTCATAGTCGGCGCGGTGCGTCTACCAACTGGGAAGTTCATGGGTGCTCTCAGTAGTCTTCCCGCTCCTGAACTCGGGGCAAGAGTAATCCGAGAAGTGGTGTCACGCGCCGACCTCGACCCGGTACACATTGACGAATGCATCATGGGTAACGTGGTATCGGCAGGTCTAGGACAGGCACCTGCTCGACAAGCTGCCATTCAGGGCGGCCTTCCGGACCACGTAGCAGCATTAACAATCAATAAAGTCTGTGGGTCCGGTCTCAAGGCTGTCATGTTGGCAGCACAGGGTATCGCAACCGGTGATATAGACGTCGCTGTGGCGGGCGGGATGGAATCCATGAGCAATTGCCCTCACTTGTTGCGATCAATCCGGAAAGGCATCCGGATAGGAGACACTGAAGCGGTGGACTCAATGGTTCACGACGGGTTGTGGTGTTCTCTTGAAAACTGGTCAATGGGACTAGCCTGTGAAGCAGTTGTTGATAAATACAATGTCAGCCGAACCGACCAAGACACTTTTGCCGCTCACAGTCATCACAAAGCAGCTGCGGCAATTCGAGAAGGTTGGTTTCAGGATGAGATCCTTCCGATAGAAATCCCTCAACGTAAAGGTGATTCGATCCGCCTGGAATATGATGAATCCATCCGTCGCGACACATCGACTGAAGCACTCTCAAAACTAAGACCCGCTTTTAAACCCGATGGCACCGTCACAGCCGGAAACGCTCCTGGCGTGAACGACGGTGCAGCGGCACTACTAATAATGTCGACACAGAAGGCTGCCAGTCTCAACTGTGAACCGATGGCTCGGATTGTCGGTCAAGCTGTGAGCGGTTTGTCTCCAAAGTGGATCCTGATGACACCGGTTCAGGCCGTACAAAAGCTACTGAGGAAGACAGGGTGGACACTAGATGACGTTGATTTAATTGAACTGAATGAAGCGTTTTCAGCTCAGGCACTTGCTGTAATACGTACTCTTGACCTTGATCCGAATAAAGTCAATATCAGTGGCGGAGCCGTTGCCCTAGGGCATCCAATCGGTGCAAGTGGAGCCAGAATTCTGACAACGCTGCTATACGCACTGAAGCGAAAAGACCTCAAACGTGGAATCGCCACACTGTGCCTTGGCGGCGGAAATGGTGTCGCGCTAGCGGTGGAGATACTATAGCCAAGAATGACTTGCTACCCCACCAGAAAAATCTGAGTACCTGTACAGTTTGGTTATTCCTCACCTAGGTCTATTCGGACTTCCAGAATGCCAAACCACCCGCCTGTTTACCAACATCAATTGCAGCCACACGTTCAGCAGAGGCCACATGGTAGACCTCCACTGTCCCGGGTTCACTGCCAACACCCTCGAGTGTCACGAAAGCATAGTCGCCATCCGGCGTCACCACTACACCATGAGGAATCGTCCGACTGGTTTCAATTCGCGCGCGCTCAAGACCCGACCGAAGATCCCAAAAACCAACTGCGGCACCAGTCTTATAGGTCACAATGAGTGTCGATTCATCCGGAGTAACCGCGAGGTTGTACGGACCTGGACCGGTCTCAAAACTACGGACAATTTGCCATGTCTGAATATCAACCTCAAATATTCTTGCAACGTTGTTCCCAGTGACAAACACTCGCCCACCCGCAGTAGGTTTAGTAACCCACGTAGGCTGAACGCCGTCCCCAAGCGTCAACCTCCGCTCCACATTAAATCCCGTCGCATCAATCTCCACTAATTCATAACCCATAACGTTGACGGCGTAGAACATCGACTCGTCGCGGCTAAGCCTGCCACCATGTGGCCGTACACCACTCGCGATACGAGACACCTCAATCATCGTCTCGGTTTCCACAACGGATATCGTGCTGGGTTGAAGTGGCCCATGGAGATCGAAATTCACCACGTAAAGTAATCCGGTCGATGATGCGACATCGAGAGTTGCGGGATACATCCCGAGGGAAACATCACCTAACCATTGGTCGGTGTCTGTCGCATATTTGTGAACGCTGCCGAAAGGGAAGCCGTGTGACATGGAGACATACCAATGGTGGCCATCCGGCGCGACCTGGATGCCATGCGGGCCCTCTGTTTCGGCGGGAAAGCTTCCAACAACAATAGTCTTAACGACCTCAATCCCTTCTGGGCCGTAGCGTACAACCGCCACCTCATCATCAGATTCGGCGCAAACATAAACGTAGTAAGTGTGGTCAGGAGAATCCACCACAGGCAACTCAGATGACCACACACTGACTGATGCTGCCACCAGCAAAAACAACAAAATGACTTTGTGTAGATCTTTCGTACTCATCACTCACTGGTTGCGTCAATTGTCCGGTCAATCACTGTCAGACTATTGCGGTTCTCCAATGATCCGGCCTGGACCATCCTTGGCACGCAGCTTCACTGCCCAGAGTCCAGTATTCCAATCAGTGAAGAAAATGTGTCCTTTGTACGGTTGCGGTCCCCAAACAAATGGCGAATTGGCGATAAATCCATCTGGGTCATACGGCACATACATAGCGATCTCTCGTCCCTGTCTGTACAAGTCCCCCAACAACTCACCGGATATATCAACCACTCGAAGGCCGCCGTTATAGAACGCGGCGAAGAGAATATCGTCCTCCACCCAGAGATTGTGTGACCCAGCTTCCGGCACTTGGTAGCGAGCCACTTCCTGAGGATGATCCCAATCACTCCAGTCGATCACGTGGATCCAACCAGCCGCGCGAGACGGCGTAGAATTCTCGTCTGCAGAGTAACCTCCATATGGAAACGATTCATCACCCGCAAAAAGATAGAACTTTCCAGTCGATTGGCTCTTGTAGGGAAAAGCTGCGTGATTCCAGCCACTTGGGTAAGCATATCTCCCCAACTCGACGGGGCGCTCAGGTGTACCACCACGGCCGCCACCGCCAACATCAACGGCAACCACACCGTCTGTCCAGTTAGACGAAAACGCAACTCCATCGCTGACCCAAACATCGTGAATACCATGTCCAGGGGTATCGAGCTCAAAACGACCAACTCGTTGGGGATTGCTCGGGTCTTCAATACTAATCACGTCATATCGCCTGCTTGCGCTTAGTGCAAAGACGTGGCCCTCTGAAATAAAAATATTATGGACACCGCCGGTTAGCTGGTCCGTGAACTCCGACAATACGGGCACGCCTTCACGCGGATTGCTCACACCTAGAATCACAATTCCATTTTGGCGGTCGGATGCTCCTTCGCGACTTATTACAGCGATTTCACCATCCTCGGAAACCTTCACGTCATTGACCGTACGAGCATCAACCTTAATTTCTCGTAACTTCACAATATTTGCTGGGTCAGTCACATCCCAAATGTAAGCGTGTCCGTCGGCACCCCACGTTCCAGTGATAGCGTAATCTCGCCCATCGCTACCTTCCCAGATCCACAGGTCAGATGTGTGACGGTCTAAAACCTTGCCCCGCCCTACAACCTCAACCTCCTGACGAACATCACGTGGCCCAATCGTTACGGTTCTCGCTGACACGTGTGTTCCCGATGTGGCTACAACCGTATAAATGCCAGAACGCTCGGCCACAAACCGTCCGTCATCGGTGACCTGTGCGGAAGCCCCAGCCGCCACGATCGCAGTTGCAGTTTCCCCGGAGACCGCCAAATTAATTGGCACACCGCGCACCGGAAGTCCACGTGCGTCTGTCGCCACTGCGGTAAAACGAATTACATCGCCGGTTAATGCCTTCGTCTCACTTGCTTCAAGCTCTAGTGTGTTCACCGGGTTACTTTCCACGACAACTGACACAGTTTCAGTTACATCCTGCACAGTAACAACAATGTCGACTGATCCAGGTTGATGCAAAGTCGTAAATCCAAAAACATCGATCTCGGCGATCCTTGGGTCACTGGTTGAATACCGCGGTTGAACATCATGACGACTCGACCCACTCGCATCGGTTATCGCCACTTCCACTTTCGGTCTTGTGCCGACATAAAATTTTTCCGGAAGGTCAACAAAATTGATCTGACTAACGGGAGGCAAGGGCACGATCACGGGAATTTCGACCCGAACTGCTGAAACCGGACGCCGGCTATTATCTTCAGCGTCACGCGGGACCAACGCCACCAGCATAAAATTACCCGATCTATAGGCCTCGACTTCACCGTCACGAGTCACGCCTACACTCCGCCTGGCACGCGAAAAATAGATGATCGTTGCATTTTCGACTTCTTGGCCATTAGCGTCCCGAACAACGCCTTTGAGAGTCTCTTTTTGGCCAACAGCCAAGGTTAAAGTTTCAGGTTCAACCTCAAGGGTCCAATCTTCAGCAGGCGCTTGCGCCGACAACGACACCGCTCCGGCCAGTAAAAAACAACTTACGACTCTGCCAAATTGCAAGTCACCCTCCTACGTACAGATAAACAATCACCACGCTGGACTCCCCATTGTAACGCTGCCCACGCTCACCTTCTGCACTGGACTCAGTATTTAGTAGAACTAGAATTTGTGCCCTCTTTTCAAAGTGGAGTCCGGGCCCGTCAAACAGCACGCTCGTATGAACCAGTGTCCTGCCTGTGGAAAACTCAATCGACTTCACACTAACCTTCAACCGAATTAGGGCGAAAGTCTAATATGATGCAACTCCTTTTTTAACAGTTAAATACATTGATCGATATACATGTTTTCGCTTGACATAACGATTTAGTGAGCTCTAGAATTCAACATCCACATAGGCAGTATCCTCCAGCGGAGTAAGAGATGCCCACCACTGAACGCGCAGAGCGAGAACGAACACGAGCGATTGACGTTGCCCTTACGCAGATCGAAAAACAGTTTGGAAAAGGATCGATCATGCGGCTGGGACAAAAAGGGGCTGTTACAAATACGCCCAGCATTTCAACTGGTTCCATTAGTATCGACTATGCATTGGGAATTGGCGGTGTACCACGCGGGCGAGTCATTGAAATTTATGGCCCCGAGGCCTCCGGCAAAACAACTCTTGCACTACAGGTAATCGCACAAGCTCAAACAAAAAACGGAAACGCCGCGTTCGTCGACGCAGAGCATGCTCTTGATCCCACTTATGCGAAGAAACTTGGTGTCGACCTAGACAACCTTCTAGTGTCACAACCCGATCATGGCGAACAAGCTCTTGAGATCGTAGAAGTACTCGTGAGGTCTGGCGGCGTTGACGTGATCGTAGTGGATTCGGTGGCCGCTCTAGTCCCGCGAACAGAGATTGAAGGTGACATGGGTGATGCCCAAGTCGGGCTACAAGCCAGACTCATGTCTCAAGCGCTACGCAAACTTACTGGTGTCGTCGCCAAGTCAAAAACATCTCTCGTTTTTATTAATCAGCTACGCGAAAAGATTGGCGTGATGTTCGGGAATCCAGAAACTACGACCGGCGGACGTGCCTTGAAGTTTTATTCGTCTGTGCGGATTGATATCCGGCGCATTGGTGCCATCAAGGATGCAGACCGAGTTGTTGGTGGTCGAACACGAGTCAAGATTGTTAAGAACAAACTAGCACCTCCCTTCAGAGAAGCCGAGTTCGACATAATGTATGGTGAAGGAATTTCCCGAGAAGGCGACTTACTCGATCTCGCTGTCGACAAAGATATTATCGAAAAGAGTGGCACGTGGTTTTCCTATTCAGGGGAACGACTAGGACAAGGACGCGAGAACGTGAAACGACTTTTGAAGGAAAAACCCGAATTATTTATGACAATCGAAGGCCAAGTTCGAAAAGAACTTGGCCTTCTTACTGATTCAGAGCCAGAACCTACAAATGGCTAAAGACTTGAGAGTGTATCCACCTACACTAAGATAAGTGGCTAACTGCCCTTTGAAGAGCTACCGTTCCGCGGCTTCACTGGCGCTTGGAACGATAAACACTTTCTCACCCGGCCTTATTAAGCCGAGCTCACGCCGCGCAATTTCTTCAACTTTCAACGGTTCCTCACGAAGCATGCGAACTTCTTCTCGTAAGTTGTCATTTTCAGTGCGAAGCGCTTCGATCCTCGCGAAGGTCTCGACCAACTCTCGGTTCGCGCGAAACAAGGCGATTAATCCATTGTCGCCCACAATCGCGTTACCCAAAAGAACCACCGCTATAAGAAGGACAATGTTGCGGGTCGTACGACGACGTGGATGCCGGCGACGAGGAATAACACCCGATTCCAGGATATTGGAAGGCTTTGATTCGGGATTATTAGTCGACACGTTCTGCATAGAGTAACGCAGTCTCGACTGTTAGTACAAATTTAAAGATCAGGAACGATTCAAAAATCTGCGTAAAGTATCCCGGTATTGGATCACATTCCAACAAGACAGATGAGCCAGCAGATTCGCTTGTACAGCCGTGAGCTGGGTGAGCGCACCGGGGTTCTGGTCTCGTGTGAGATAATGGGGAAAGTGTGCGAACGGTCCGTCTGGTCGGTCAGCTTGTCCAGTCCGAAGAAGATTGCGGACCAGTGGAGGTAGCCGACACGCCCACTGTTCAACACGCTCGTTATAACACCAACACACCTCAACCTCTGCCCCACCATCGATTCCCCACCACGCGTTCGACTCAAGAATGTGCTTTGTCGTAACAATAACCGGCCCTCCATGGCGCTTCGCCTGTTGAAGACCTGAAATTACGGTCGCGTAATCAGTCTCTGGAAACACCTGGTTATGAGGAAATCTCGTGCTCGGCGCACCAAATAACGGAGCAAGGAACGGGTCAATCGCTCGCTTTGTTGGCTGGCTCGCGTTCAAATCTGTCGGCCACTGCGACGGGCAGTATTCAAGCGACACCGGCCACATTGTATTGATGAACACCACAATTGCCGTGACGCCCCGACGAAGCAATGACAGCAGTCCGTAGTTTTCGACATCGCCACCGTCAGTAAACACCTCCGGCGTGGCTACTCTCCCCTTACCCGAAAGCGGCCAGTAGTGATCATGCGGATACATATCGAGATTTCGATGAGCCATCCTAAAGGCGCTACTGGCACCAATAGCGTGTGCCAGCGTGAAAGGCGTAGGTGGCAGCGTCAGTTTAACGAATTCGCTCGCATCTGCCTGAGTCGACGGCGCTGGACTACCAAAAGCAAAAGGTTCCACAAATCCGCCACCTACGACACGTTCTACAGGACCAGCTCGTAATGTCAGGGAAGGACCACTGCCAATACCAAGCGGTGAATATTCGAAGCCAACCAAGTTAGTGCGTGTAACGTCCGCTTCATCGCTTGGCCAATTTAATGTCGAATGAACTAAAAGATATGGACGATACGCTAAGTCAGAAACCGTGTGTAACCGTAAGTCGCGTAATGTGGCATGGCGACCACGAATCTCCTCTAAGGTGGATTCATTTAAAGTAAATCCAAGTGGGTCTTTGGGATCATATAAACCAAACGGCGAAAGAAACGTTTGGCCAACCGCTCGTATCCACACCTCCCTGGGTGCAACGGCGCTATCGGCGTACTCCAAGGCAAGAGCCTCAGCGAAATTGTTTGTTGCAGCACCACCAATCGACTTCGGGCCAAGCTCTGACAGCACATCGAACGACAGGTCTTCAGGCTCTCTGTGGGGACCCAGAATGTCGCGATCAGAAGACACACCAGCGACAGACGGATAGAAGACATACGGCACGACCGCCCAGGCGCCTCCAGAAACCGCTGAAAGATACCCCACTTGATCAATTAGCCCGGTTTCGGTCAATCCGCGAAGTTGACCTACTGTCGCAGCATGTGACCGCGTACTACCTCCCGAAAAACAAACACCTGTCGACCGAAACGGTGCGGACCATTTTCCCGACTGCTCAGGGTGAACAGTCTGGGCACCTTTAGTCAACCAGATACGAACAGGAACATCTGAACGCACAGTTATTCAGGCCTAGGCAGATTGCCTGTCGGATACTCCATCGTAAATGGGTCAGGAAGTGGAAGTGGAATAATCGGCTCGGTGGATAGTTGGCCTAATGAGAATTCTGGTTTCTCAGGATCGGGCATGCTGATCGTAGCCACGTCACCCGTAATTAGCATCACAATCTCCTCAGGTCTTAGATATTGACGAGCGACTCGAATCACGTCATCGCCTGTGACAGCACTGATGCGGTTGCGATAATTCAAGAGATACTCAGGATCGCGACCAGTATATTCGTCACTCGCAAAAAGATTCGCCGTTGATGATGCACTCGAAAAGTTTCTAGTGAACGTCTCAATAAACGATGCTTTCGACGTTCGAAGTTCCGCTTCCGTCACCTGCTGGTCACGGATCCGTTCAATTTCCTCGAGGACAATTGAGCTGGCCCTTGCGACGGTCTCGCTTCTTGACTGAAAACTCACACGGAAAACCCCGTTAGAATAAATACCCACACCGAAATTCGAATACGCGCTGTAGGCTAAACCCTCGTCAGAGCGGATTCGCGTCAACAGCCGAGAAGTGAAACCCCCACCCCCCAAAATATCGTTCATGACCAGTAGAGCGTAGCGGTCAGGATTATCTCGTCTGATACCGAGGTGACCAATTGAAACGCGACCTTGGTTCACGTCTGGTTTGTCTACGACATAGACCCCTGGCTGAGGTTCGTAGTCTGACTCTGGCACAGGTGGCACCGCAACCGCCTGAATGGCCCAACCTTCCATTCTTGCTTCGAGTTTGGGGAGAATTTCATCCGGTGTCACATCACCGGCAACTGAAAAGATGAACCCGCCAGGGTGATAGTACCTCTCGTGGAATGCAATGAGATCGTCGCGCGTAATCGCCTCGAGCGAGTTACGGGTGACGGCTTGAGTCGAGAAATGCTCATTCCCACGCATCAGTCGACTCCATTCCCGTGCCTCAATAGTTCCGGTACTGTCGTTGCGTCGCCCCATCCGTTGCAGGCTTTGACTCTTCGCTAGCTCTAATCGAGACTGGTCGAAAGCTGGATAGCGAAGCATGTTGAAGAACAGGTCAAGCGTCGCATCAAGGTCCTTGGTCAAACTGTTAAAGCTGGCGCGCCCAGAAGTCGCTCCAATGGAACTCCCAATCTCCGCCGCAAGAAATGCCGCCTCTTCATCAAAATCTGTCGCGGAGAGTGTCGTGGTCCCGCCGGCACGCATCTGACTCCCGGTAAGGCTAGCAAGTCCCGTCTTTAGATCCGGATCGAGGTAGCTTCCCGTTCGTACAGTTACCGAAACCGACACCAAAGGGAGCGTGTGGTCTTCAACCACGAATACCACCACGCCGTTCGACAAGACATGTCGATGTCGCTCGGCAGATGGCGGATCGAACTCCAGTGTCTCAAAAGACAACGCTCGCGGATCGGTGGGAATAGTCTGACTTGTCAGACTGGTCTCACACATACAGAAAACCAGAACTATAAGCAGCAACACTTGACTGACTCGCCAGCGGGTCACCGTGCGTCTCCAAGCGCGTCAAGACGCTCTTGAATAATCGCCATCACCGCTTGCGCTAAGTCTTTATTCTCGACCGGAGCCTCTGCAACCATTTGTGTCGCCTGAATCAAAAACTGCTGCAGTTGCTCAACATCAAGCTGTGCAATAGCAGCCATCGTCTCACGCGCCTGCTGGCGCTCCTCTTCATCCAATCCATTCAATGCAGAATGGTTGTCCGTGGCCCCAGTGTCGCGACGGTAATACACGGCGACGGCGCTATTTTCCTCAGTGAAATAGCGATTGGCCACCCGTTGGATATCGTCCGTCGTCACCGCATCATAAAGAGCAGGGTCCGTATTAATCGTCTCCCAACCTCGGTTGTTCTCTCGAAAAAGCAATTGCATCATTAACTGAAAATTACCCCGCAAATCCCGATACGTACTCGCAGCATTCTGATTCTTTACTTTCTGTAGCTCCCGCTGGTCGACCGGCTCTGTTTTAAGACGCTCGAGTTCAGCGTAAATAGCCTGTTCTACCTCTTCTGGCGATCGTCCTTGGCGAGCGGTGCCTCGTATTTCAAACATTCCTTCAAACTTGAATCCAGATTGTCCTCCAGACGCACCCGTCGCAACCTGCTGATCTTCCACGAGCGCACGATACAAACGTCCAGTCCGACCGTTTAAAAGCTGTCCCAAGACGACTAAAGCCGGTTCATCGACGTGACCATCGGGTACGGAGTGATACCGAATCGTCACCTGAGGATTGGTATCCGCATACGCGACCATCCGCTTTGTAGCCAATTGCGGCATTTCGCGCGTACGTGGCTCAAGCGGTGTAACTGCTCCTCTCGGTATACGCCCAAAGTAGCGTTCTGCCAACTCAACCGCATGTTCAGGGTCGAAATCACCAACCAGCGTAGCCACAAGATTATTTGGGGCATAGTACACGTCAAAAAACTCAAGGGCTTCCGTTCGTGTCATCCCTTCAAGATCACTAGGCCACCCCACCACCGGCCAACTGTACGGCGACGACTCCCAAAACATCGCATCGAACTGTTCTTGAAATTTTCCAGTCGGTGTACTGTCGGTCCTGAGTCTCCGCTCTTCATGAACAACATCACGCTCTGCATAAAACTCCCGAAAAACTGGGTTTAACAAGCGGTCAGACTCCATCCAAAACCACAATTCCAATTTATTAGCCGGCACATTAATGAAATACACGGTGAAGTCGTAACTTGTCCCCGCATTCATCCCCGAAGCGCCCTGCTCAGTGTAAATACGACTAAACTCCTCCTTGACCAGAATCTCTTGCTGCCTGGCTAACAAGTCGTCAAATTCCTGAAGAAGATCCTGATGTTGACTTGACCGAACCTCGGCCGCGTTCGGATCATCAATTCGGCCCAATCGATACGCTTCAAGAAGCGCCGCCTCTTCAATCGTGAGTTTTGCTTTGACTTGGTCCAATTGTTCAATGATCGCCAAATCTTCGTCGATATTCGTTGTGCCGACGGTATGAGTCCCCTTGAACATCATGTGTTCAAAGAGATGTGCTACGCCAGTAATCCCAGGACGCTCATAAACTGAGCCTACGCTAGCAATCCAACCAGCCGCAATATTCGGGTCACCCGGTCGCGGAACCATCAGAAGCTGCATCCCATTCTCAAGTTCATATTCAATCACTGGGACCTCCTGTGCCTCGGCAGGTCCGTGAACCAACAAGAGTAGAAGGCCGCCAAAAACGAAACGGAGTAAAGCACTACGGTGTCTCATGAAATACCTTTTCTTATTTCAACCACACGACCTGTCGCGACCGGACTGCAAGAGACAAGGCGGAGGTTCGTATGCTCTCAAACAGTCGACCCCGTCATCGACCGGACTGTGAAGCTGAGGGGAACACAAGCGTACCCGTGTAGTCTCTGAGACCACAAAAGCCAGACGACTTATAACCATGTTTAATTAATAAGGCCGCGGCACGCGCGGCCCGACCACCGCCGTTTCAAGCAGTCAGAATCATCTTGTCTTGTGGAAGCTCCGTGAGACGCAACTCTAGTTCAGCCAGTGGAATATGGACGTAACCCGGACGGGTTCCTAACTTCTCGAGCTCCCAAGATTCCCGTACATCCAAAAAGATGACATTCGAATCAGAAAGTACCCGGTCTAAATCACCGGGATCAACGCGCATCTGGGCACCCACGGCTTCGGGAAGATTGTCAGGCACTCGAATCTCCGCCTGCTGATCCACTTGGCTCGCCGCACAAGCCAACGAAGCCGCCAGTCCCGCTACAAGCACCAGAGGGAACAATAAACTGTTTCGCTGTCGATTTGAGCGTCTCATTTCGCACCAGGACTACGGTTAATCCGAACGTGCCGAGCTACCGTATTTGCTCGCGGGCCTCGTCCTCAAGCAATCGCGCACCGCGAAGAATCCCACCAAGGGAATAATTGGCTTCGTGACACGCGTACTCATAGATACGGTCACTCGTTGCCGGCCAGACATACTCTCCACTCCACGGCTCCGTCCATACCGTAGGATCATCAACAGTAAATTGATACAGCAGGGTGTCGCCGTCGAGCGGAGTAAATCGTTCTATGACATGTAAGTTACGCGACGCGCCAGACAAACCTGGTGTGTCATTGAAATTTGTCGTATCGACTACGAGAGTGTCGCCTTCCCAGTGCCCAACCGAATCACCAAGCCAGCGGCGAATCTCAGACGGCAAATGATCCTGATTCATTCGGACGACCCGAGCATCATGAACCATTTCGATCAAGATCATTATCTGGTCTTCGGTCTGCACAATCTTTTTTAGATTGTTGTAAAGCACGGGCAACATTGGTGGCCCAGAAGTCGACCCGAACCCAAGTAAACACCGCTCAGCCAGCGGTCGAAGCTCAGGATCGTCGTAGGGGCCCGCAGCATCAACGCCGTTCTCAAGAATCCACCATGCTGTTCCAGTGTTAGGTCTTGCAAACGCAGCCCTAGACGCTAGCCGTTGGCGAGCTTCGGCTGTCAACGGCGGTCGCCGACCATTGGCAGGTTCAGTAATAATTGAGGTTCGGAAACGCCCGTCGATTGCAAAAGCAGCGGTGCCTCGGTCCATCCAAAAAGTGTTGTAGCCTCCGACGTTGCCCGCCGCACCGGTCGAGCCATCCCCTCCCACCGGTGGTGCTTCATTGGGAACCTCACTGGCTGTCTCACGCGAGGTGGGTAAACCAAACGATTCCGATAATGCTTGAGGTTCTTGGGCTGCTATAGCAGCTGCCTCCTCTTCACTGAG
>CEUS01008531.1_pt1 | contig 41080 bp, 35 predicted proteins | sample 427031 | NCBI WGS metagenome assembly CEUS01 (sample SAMEA2622837, study PRJEB7988) | marine metagenome | biome: marine biome (ENVO:00000447); feature: marine epipelagic mixed layer (ENVO:xxxxxxxxx); material: "saline water (ENVO:00002010), including plankton (ENVO:xxxxxxxx)" | depth 140 m | reverse complement strand
TAATGATCGAAACAAAAAGCATATGGCAGCCACCTGAGTTGGTATGTACCCAGATCAGAGAGTTGCTGTTCTACTGAGGCAGTCGGTTCTTCTAACAGGTTTGAAAAAACACCTAAAGCTGGTTCCAGGTATTTAAAATATTCTTCGATAAGTTCATCTGGAGACCAGTCTTTCCTCGGAGCAACAAGAGCCTCCATGGCTTCTTCAGCACTAAGTTGACCTTGTTCATCACTTGGCGGGTCGGGATCCGCGAATTGTTTCAGGTTGCTTGTCACGTGAGCGAAAACATCTTGAATACGCCATCCTTCGCATGCACTTGCCATTTGCCATTCATCTTCTCCCAGAGAGTCAACAAACTCTTGCAGATCACGATGGTTGGCCTTTAGGGCATCAATTACGTTGACAGATGCTCTTTCTTCCGAATCCATATTAAGAAAGACGATAGATGAATAGGCGAGTCATACTGCTAGCGGAGGGCATAGAATTTAAATTCTAGGAGTGATTTCATGACCATTTCGATTGATAACCCACCAACAATTGCTTGGACGGGTCAAGAAATAGAGATAATTGATCAGACGTTGTTGCCAGACGACTTGAAAGTAATACGACTTCAAACGGTTGATGAAGTGGTTGATGCTATTAAAAGATTGGCCATCCGAGGGGCGCCAGCTATAGGCGCATGTGGAGCCTATGGGGTGGTTGTAGCAATTGACCAAATAGCAACTGACGAAGTTGCTCAGGTTATTTCTGAGATTAACGAAGCCGCTGTAACAATAGGAGAAACGAGACCTACAGCTGTAAATCTTTCCTATGCAGTTGAAAGGGTTCAAAAGGCGGCTGTAGAGGGGGAATCAAAACAAGAAATCCGTGAACTTGCACTGAATGAAGCACATAAAATTTTTGCTGAAGATCGTGATGCTTGCGATTCAATTGGTCGGTATGGAGCTGAGGAAATGTCTGCCTACACGAATCTGATGACCCACTGCAATGCAGGTCGACTTGCCACAACAGGTATAGGCACAGCTCTGGGCGTAATTTACGGTAAGGCACTAACAGGACAACCCGTAGAGGTTTTCGCTTCTGAAACCAGACCTCTACTCCAAGGAGCACGGCTTACCGCATGGGAGCTGTCTAACGCCGGAATAGCTGTAACAGTTATTCCAGATTCCTCAGCGTGCTCACTGATGACATCAGGCCGTATTGATGCCGTGGTTGTCGGAGCTGACCGTATAGCTACAAATGGAGATGCAGCTAACAAGATAGGCACTTTCACGCACGCTGTTTCTGCTCACAACGCTGGGATTCCTTTTTATGTTGCTGCTCCTACAACCACTTTCGACCCAGAAACATCAAATGGTCAAGACATAAAAATTGAACAGCGAGACCCTGATGAAGTTCGAGGAGTCGAAAAATCAAATGTTCCCACTCAAGGAGTCGAGATATGGAATCCAGCTTTTGACGTAACACCTGCAGAACTGATCACTGGAATAATCACCGAATACGGAGTCATAAGAAGCGATTATTCCAAATCGATAGAAGACTTGCTATCGAAAGCATCTTTGTAGGGTAAAACGATGGGAAAAGAAGAAAAGAAAAACACTTCCACTAGTCCAGCTGACCCAGTTGAAGCATGCGCCCACTTCAGCAGGCTAATCGGTGCTGACTCAAACTTAGTATTGCATGGCGGCGGCAATTCATCAGTTAAGGCTGTGCGTCCTGACATCACAGGTCAAGATCGCGAAGCAATATTTGTAAAAGGTTCTGGGTGGGATATGGGAAGCCTTGAAGTGCCCGGTCTCACCCCTTTAGACCTTCCTAGGCTTAAACAACTCTTAGAACTCAATGAGCTAAGTGATGTAGACATGATGCGAGAGTTGTCTGCAGCAAAGCTAGACCCAGGGGCACCAAATCCTTCAGTGGAAACCTTACTTCATGCCTTTATTCCACATAGAGCTGTTCAGCATTCACATGCAGACGTAATCGTTACACTCACAAATCTCGCGGGTATGACCAGTCCTGATGAAGTAGTGAGAGAAATATTCGGCGATGAGGTGATAGTCATCCCTTATGTTATGCCTGGTTTCGACCTTGCTCAGGAAGTGCGAGAAAACTGGTCAGCACAATTTCACGATGGGACACGTGGAATGGTTCTTTTAAATCACGGTCTTTTCACTTTTGGGGATGACTCTGCGACTGCTTATGAATTACATATGCAATTGATTGAAAGAGCCGAAAAATGGTTAGAAAAAGAAGCCCCTGTTGAAACCCGACAGAATAATTCGTTACCTGCCGAAGTTCTTTTAACAGACTTGGCACGTTTGCGTTTACAGATGTCGAATGTTGCCGGAAAACCGATGATCGTCACAAGGCACACAGATGATTCTGTTGGAGGATTTTTACAGCGAGAAGACTATAAGGATCTTGCAAGAAGAGGACCTTTGACGCCCGATCACATAATTCGCACAAAACGTTTACCGATGGTTGGAGCTAATGAAAATTCACTAGATCAATATGTAGAGGAATACAAGTCATATGTTGAAGAATTCCGACACAGAATTAGAACCGAGTTCACTGAGATAGATTCAGCTCCACGAATAGTGCTGGACCCTGAAATCGGCATGCTTACTGCGGGTTTTACTGCAACTGATGCACAAATTGCAGCTGACATCTATCACCACACTATCCCTGTTCTCTGCAGAGCAGAAGATCACCTTGGCGGTTACAAAGCGCTCTCTGCTGAGGAGTTGTTCGACGTCGAATACTGGGATTTAGAACAGGCCAAGTTGCGTAAAACCGGAAAACCCCCCGAACTAAATGGAACAGTGGCACTTGTTACAGGCGCTGCATCTGGAATTGGAAAGGCATGTGCAGAAGAATTAAAAGATCGTGGAAGTGCTGTTATTGGCTTGGATCTCAGTCCTGAGATCGAAAATGTTTTCTCCGGCGACAACTGGATTGGGATAGAAGTTGACGTTACAAAAACTGAAGAAGTCACATCGGCAATAAGGGCAGGAGTTGAAAGATTTGGCGGTTTAGATATCGCAGTGGTGGCAGCAGGCATTTTCGGAGAATCAGCGACAATCGAAGATCTTGATTCAGAAGAATGGCGAAGAGTGATGTCAGTAAATGTTGATTCAGTTCAATCACTCTTCGGTCGTATAGGACCTCTTCTGGCCCTTTCGCCTGTAGGGGGAAGAGTTGTAGTAATAGGGTCAAAGAATGTTCCAGCTCCAGGTAAAGGAGCAGCTGCATATTCAGCTTCAAAAGCAGCTTTGCAACAGCTGTGCCGAGTAGCTGCCCTGGAATGGGCTCCGAATAGTACTCGGGTGAATATAGTTCACCCAGATGCAGTTTTCGATACAGGTCTTTGGAGTGAAGAACTCATTGAACAAAGAGCCTCTAACTACGGAATCAGTCCCGAAGAATACAAGAAAAGAAACCTTCTCTCAGTAGAAGTAACGTCTAAAGCTGTGGCACGTTCAGCAATATCACTTTGCACTGATGATTTTTCTACAACCACAGGAGCTTCTGTTCCTACAGATGGAGGCAGTGACAGGGTCATTTGAAAATAAATTTCTCAAGGGTGCGCGAAACTGTCACACCCTTGAATCTATGCTTGAGCTATGAGGACAAACTTGGTTAAGTTTTTACTTTGTGGGGTATCTTTATCAGTCTTAGGCGCTTGTGGTGGTGGAGACGAAGAACCCGTATTGGTACCAGCCACGATGGCACCCACTACAGCTCAGATAGAAGTGCCAACCACGATGATCCCGATAACGACCACTACTTACGTTGCTCCCTCAACTATTGCCCCTGTAATTGCTGAGACAACAACTACTACAAGCCTTGTTGAACCTGTTCAACCTGTTGAAACACTTCCAGAATCAGTGACAGTAGCCGCTGGAGATTCTTTATCTGAGATCGCAAAAGCAAACGGAACAACTGCTGAAAAATTGGCAAGAATTAATGGTATTTGTGATGTCAATTCCATATATGTGGGACAGGTGATACTTCTTAGTTCCCCAGAAGTAGAAGAAGGTGTTGATCAAGTAGAAGAGACTGTTATCACCGTGATAGTTGAATCAGGAGACTCGCTTTCGAAAATAGCGAAACGAGAAGGTGTAACAGTTGATGAAATTATGTCTATAAATGACATTACAGATCCGAATCTTCTATTTGTGGGACAGAAACTTACAATAAGCGGTCAGTCTTTAGTTGAGCCGGTAGAAGAGGATCCAGTTTGTTGATCTAAAAACAAGGGAGCCATCACTTGAGGCTCTAAATTTAATAGGTGAGCGTTAATCTTTCTGAGTCTGATCAGGCATATTTAAACGGAGAACAAGGTCGTGCTGCAGCTTCAGCAATGAGGGTAATTGTTCGTCTAGCGGAAGCTATGGGGGCTTCAGAACTGTTAGATGTATCTTCTGCTCACATTGATTCTTGTTTATACCATGGTCCAGCAGTTTTAGATTTCGCGAAATGGTTAGAAGATCAAGGCGGAAAAGTAAAAATTCCCACAACTTTAAATGTTTCTTCATTAGACCTTATTCATCCCGACCTCTACCGAGGAGATTCTCATTGGGGTGAACAAGCAAGGCTTTTAATGGATTCCTATGAAAGAATGGGATGTAAACCGACTTGGACTTGCGCCCCATATCAACTGGAAGAGAGACCTAATTTCGGAGATCAGGTCGCATGGGCGGAATCGAATGCAATAGTTTTCGCGAATTCAGTTTTAGGTGCAAGAACTCATCGGTATGGCGATTTCATAGATATCTGCGCGGCAATTTGTGGTAGAGCTCCAGCCGCCGGACTTCATTTGGATCAAAATCGTAAGGGAGAAATTTTATTCCGCATAAAAGGAATAAATGAATCTCTATTAGACCGAGATGTTTTCTACCCAGTTTTAGGACATTTAGTAGGAAAATGTACCGGAAGCGCGATACCTGTTATCCAAGGTTTACCTAATGAGGTAAGTGAAGACCGTTTGAAGGCACTGGGTGCAGCGGCAGCTTCATCAGGATCAGTAGGAATGTTCCATGCTGTTGGTATAACTCCTGAGGCACCAACTTTAGAAGAAGCCTTCCTAGGTTTAACACCAAGAGAAGTGATAGATGTAACAATCGACAAGATAATTTCTGCACGAGATGAATTGAGCACAGTATCTGATTTTAAAGTAGGGGCAGTAAGTCTTGGGACTCCCCATTATTCGATTCAAGAGATACAAAAACTCAGTCAACTTTTTGATGGTAGATCTGTCAATCCGGAAATAAAGTTTTACGTTTCTACCGGTAGAGATGTATTAACGGAAGCTTCTTTGCGAGGTCTAGTTGAACCACTAGAAAAGGCTGGAGTGATTTTTGTAACAGACACATGCACTTATATAACGCCGATCATTGAAGATGTGGCTCGACCTGTAATAACTGACTCAGCCAAGTGGGCCTATTACGCTCCTGGCAATCTAGGGGTTGAGGTAATTTTCGCGGCTGTTGAGGACTGTGTGACTTCAGCTGTATCTGGGAGTTTTTCTGCAGATAATAGTATTTGGATGGATGGTTAATCGATGCTCTTTTTGGTTGCCGGAGAAGCCCGTGGAGAAGTTCTGAAACTGGATGAACCACTTAGTTTTTGGGGGGGAGTCGATCCTGAAACAGGCGAAATTATTGATTTGAGACACCCTCAAAGCGGAATGTCAGTCAAGGGTAAAATACTGATGATGCCTTTTGGGAGAGGGTCGAGCAGCGGGAGTTCAGTAATAGCAGAAGGGATTCGCTCGGGTTCTGGTCCCTCGGGAATAATAATGATGGAAGCAGATGAAATAATAGCTTTAGGTTCGATTGTTGCCGACGAAATTTATGGAAAAGCCATGCCGGTCGTGATCGTCGGTAAAAGTGAGTATGAATCATTTACAACTGGCCAGCAAGTCGTTGTTTCTGGTAGTGGTTTAAGTTTGATCTGATTCTTCTTGATCAGAAATCCAATCTTCTATAGCGACGCCTAGCCCATCAGCCAACCTGTTTGCATAAGCGTAGTAAGCAGTGACTTCAACGATATCGAGAATGTCTCTGTCACTAAATTCAGCTGATCGAAGCTTGTTTATATCTTTAATCTTTATATTTTTAGGCTTATTTGTAAGTTTTACTGCAAAGTTCAACATGGCTTTGCGAGAATCAGAAAGTTGGGCGGTTCTCCAGTTTTTTTCTATTTTCTCAAGAAGACTGTCGTCTTTCAGTAAATCACGCAGACCGCGTTTGTGGTGAAACACTCAATAGTGGCAATGGTTTTCCAAACTCACCACTAGAGCTATTAACTCCCTTTCAACCTTTCTTAAAGAAGCGGTACCGGTCATCGCAGATGAATACACGGCATTATGAGCTTCCAGACTTTTAGGGTTGATTGAATGTACCGCCATGATGTTGTCCACCAAGCCGTTTTCTTTATCCTTGACTTGTTCCAGTAGAGAGTTTAAAAGCGGATCTTCATTCCATTCAGGTTGTGGAACAGTTTTTATCCAAGCTGGATCTTTCATTAGTCAACTCCTCTGCAGGCGTAATTTTTAAGATTGTCGTATAAGACAGTGGCTTCTTCCAGAACTGGTAAAAATTTTTCAGGGAATGGATCCCGATTAGGGTCTTGTTTTGAAAAACCAGATGATTCATGGGTGTTCTTGTACCAGTGCTCTGCCCAGACCCCGTCTTCAGGTTTTGCTCCCGGTTCCCACGAAAGCATTGATTCATCAAAAGCAATTTCAAGAATTTGGCATAATTCTTTTAATATGGATTCTGGTCTTTCCAATAGAAGTGCAGAGTCGATCACTACAGGAGTCTCACCAGAGTCGAGGATTCGATTTAGTAGAAAGTTCTGAACGTCTAAACCTATGTCCGATACTTGAAGGTCAGGAACGTTTTTCGCATGCGAACGAATAACGAGACCCGGTTCTCTTATAAGCAAAATGTTACAACAGTCGTCTAGAAAGGAAAGATCAATTTCAACTAGGTGGTGGCACATTTGTTTGAAAAAAACAATCGGAGTCTGATAATTACCTTTTATAACGTCATGTACTACTTTTTCCGAATGCTGTTCTTGCGAGCAAAGAACTTCTTCATAGCCTGGATGCTTACGCCCACTAACCCTTAAGTAATGAGCGTAAAAGGGTTCATCGACGACAGTAGTGTCAGAACGCTCCCTGAATGAATACATTAACGCCGTCGAGATATTTCGAGGACCTGACCAACAATTAATACGTAGAGTCATTCCGACACTTCGGCGTGTATAGCTTCCTTGTATAAGTTTTGGAGTTGAACAGTGGTCATTCCGATTTTCCCATCACCTATAGTTCTTCCATCGACCTCTATCACCGGTGTTAATCCACCAAAAGTTCCTGTAACGAATGCTTCATCTGCAGAGTAGACATCAGTCAATGAAAAAGGTTTTTCAAATGCCGGCATTCCTTTCTCTCTAGCTACTTCTAAAATAAGCTCTCTAGTTATTCCATTCAGACAATATTCACCTGTAGAGGTCCACACTTCACCATTTTTAATAATGAAAAAATTTGTGGCATTGCAAGTAGCTACTGCGCCAGTGGGGTCAAGCATCAAAGCTTCATCAGCTCCGGCTTGAATGGCCTGCACCAGGGCAATTACTTCGTGCAATTTAGAATGACAATTAAGCCTTTGATCGAGAGTGTCTGGAGCGGGACGACGCACGGTGACTGTAAAAAGAGTTATACCTTCTTGAGCAACTGAAGGGTCAGCAACTTTATGTTCAGCAATAATGACGATATTTGGTCCACCCACAACGTTTGAGGGATGTTGGGAAGGTGTCTTTTTATTACCTCGTGTGATCATTAAACGGACGTGCACATCATCGGTCATATTGTTTATCTCAATGGTTTCATTAAGAGCTTCAGTTAATTCTTCCCGCGTTAATCCGATATCTAGATGAACGGCGGAAGCTCCGGCAAATAGTCTGTCGAGGTGCTTTTGTAGAAAGGCGAATTTACCGTTGTGAAGTCTCAAACCTTCCCAAATTCCATCACCAACAAGAAAGCCACTATCAAACACTGAAATTTGGGCGTTTTCTCTACTGTGAAACTCGCCATTTATGTAAATTTTTACATCTTCATTACGAGGGTCGACTATCGCCGAATGAGTACTTTTAGCCATGACTGGTCAGCGTACCTCTCAAAAATGCTACGGTGCTTATAAGTACATAAAAAGAAAAACCTTAGCGATCAAGATAGCGGTCAAATTTTGACCAAATACCGATATTTAGAGGGGGAAAAGTGGCTGGTGGAGAAACGATAATTTCTCTAGAAAATGTTTATAAAATTTTTGGTCCAAATCCTCGCGGTAGAGCTTTTGATTTGTCTAAATCAGGTGTTCATAAGGACGAAGTCCAAAAACAGTCGGGTCATGTTGTTGGTTTGACAGATGTATCTTTCTCGGTAAACAAGGGTGAAATATTTGTAGTTATGGGTTTGTCCGGTTCAGGCAAATCAACCGCTATACGCACGGTGAACAAACTTCACGACGTTACGAGTGGAAAAGTGATTGTTGAAGGCACTGATGTGCAGGAATTGGATGGGTCGGCACTTCAGGAATTCCGTCGAGAAAAAATGGGTATGGTTTTCCAGCATTTTGCCTTGTTCCCACACAGAAATGTCATAGATAACACAGGTTATGGCTTAAAAGTACAGGGAGTTGAGAAAAAGCAACGTAATGCAGCTGCCATGAAAGCTCTTTCACTTGTTGGGCTGGAAGCTTACGCTTTTAATGCCACACGAGAACTTTCAGGAGGAATGCAGCAGAGAGTGGGTCTCGCTCGTGCCTTGTGTAGCGACCCTGACATACTGCTCATGGACGAGGCCTTTAGTGCTTTGGATCCATTGATACGACGTCAAATGCAGGATGAGTTGATGTCAATCCAAGAAAGGTTGCAAAAAACAATTTTGTTCATCACGCATGATCTAAACGAAGCATTAAGAATAGGCGATCGTGTTTGCATACTCAGAGACGGTTATGTCGTGCAGATCGGAACTGCGGAAGAGATTCTCACTAAGCCGGCAGATGCGTATGTCGCGGAGTTTGTCCAAGATGTTGATCAAGGAAGGGTTATTGATGTTGAGTCAGTAATGGAAGCGCCAGCAATAATTGACGCTAATTCAACCCTTGTAGAAGCTATTAATTCACTCGGAGAGAGGCAAGGCGGTTTTTGTTGCGATGCAGATGGGAAACCTGAATCACTACTACATCTCGCTGATGCAAGTTCTGCTTTGGCACAAGGAACCACTGACCTGAAAGATGTTTTGAGGAGTGATTTCGAAACGACTACACCCGAGGCAACATTCAGCACTAACTATGCTGCAGCTGGAAGGGGACTTCCCATAGCTGTAGTAGATGAATTTGGTCGCTTAATAGGAGAATTGGAACCCCGCGAGATAATGGAAGAGATGGGACGTGTGGAGCAGTTAATCGATGGATTCGATCGGGAGGTATTCCTATGATGAATATTTTAGGACAGATACGTTTCGAGAAGGCAACTAGTGATGAGCCAGTAGGGCTTCTAGACTCAGCAATTCTTGATGAATGGCGAATACCGTTCGGTTATTGGTTTGATCAGATGGTCGACTGGATGGATATAAACGCAGGCTGGGTTCTCGATACGATTAGATGGCCTTTCAACTTTCTGCTCGACAATTTCGTAAATTCTTTCTTGCTTACAGTTTCCTGGTTTTGGGTCGTTCTCTTTACAGTCGTTTTCGGAGCTCTTTTTCGTTCGCCACGAATAGGGATCCAGTCAGGTTTCGCTCTTGCGCTTTGTGGATTATTAGGGCAGGCCTACTGGTTGGACACCATGAGGACCGTTGGAATGGTCATTGTCTCTGTTGCACTTTGTTCAATTATTGGTATTCCACTAGGTGTTTTGTGTGCACGACAGGACGGTGTATGGAATGTAGTCAGGCCTGTGATGGATGCAATGCAAGTTATTCACTCATTCACTTATATGGTTCCTTTCGTTTTCTTCTTCAGCATCGGGGTTGTTCCTGCAACTATGGTGACGATGATTTACGCTTTGCCGCCTTTGGTTCGTTTAACAAATCTTGGAATTAGACAAGTTCCCGAAGATGTAGTTGAAGCTAGTCGCGCTTATGGAGCTCCCGAAGCAAGAGTATTAATTGATGTGCAACTACCACTGGCGAGACCAGCGATCATGACAGGATTAAATCAATGTCTGATGCTTTCAATAGCCATGGTAGGTATAGCAGCGATTATGGGCGCATCAGGTTTAGGGCTTCAAGTTTTTAGGGCAGTTCAGAATTTAGACGTCGGGCTTGGGTTCTCAGCAGGGTTTGCTCTTTTCTTGGTTTCAGTTGTGCTGGATAGGCTTTCACAGCCAGAAGGTGATACTCGCGGACTTTTTGAACGCATCTCGGGAGCTGTCAAAGCACGTAGAAGCACGGATGAGGAGATACTAAGCGAGTTGTCTGAGCGAAGCGAAGAGAAAGAAACACAAGAGGTTGAATGGAACACTCCGGCTACACCCCAAGAACGTAAAGGTCTACTTTTTGCAGGTGTAGGTGCAGTTGTCACACTTGTTTCTTTGTTCTTGACATGGGGCAATGATGCAGGTCTGATAGCAGGTCATTCTCGTAATGCAGACCTTGATCTAACTGGTCAGTCGTTTAATGGATTTGCTGCTTCAGGAGGAAATTGGTACGGAATTATTGTTTTTGGTGCAGTATGTTTTCTAATCGCTGCAGTAATAACAACTGTCAGAAATCCGGGCTCAGTTTCAAAATGGATGGGGGCGCATGGTTCAGCAATAGCCTCTTTTGTTGTTTTAATTTCATCGTTGACTTATTTGATTGCTAACACGGCACAGGGAACAGTTGAATACTCTCATGGAATAGGGGTTTATTTGGCCATAGTGGGAGGTGCTGTGGGTATCGTAGGGTCACTTTTTGCTCTACAGACAGCTCCTTTAGCACCGCATAGACCTCTGAGGGTTTCGATTGCTGCAGGTCGAATTTTGGCAGGAGTTGTGGCTGTAATTTTAGTTCTTATAGGTTCGATTTCTGGATGGACTTTCGATGAAAGGGGAGCTAAAGACCTGCCGCCCGAAGCTCAGGCAGAGATCAATGTTCTCCGTGAAGAAGTTGAATTGTCACCAGCATTAGTTGCGATTAATAATTCAAAGATCAGTTCAATAATCAATAAATACCGAATGACCGTTGAGACAATTAACGACGGTATAACACCTAATGGCGGAGGTCTTTCTTATTTAGCGATTCCTCTAGTTATTTTGGGTTTTTTAGCGTTGTTCCCAGCGGTCGGTATTTTTGGATTTGATGAACATCTACGATGGCGCTGGAGTGTGATTGTGGCCGGTATAGGGGCAGGTGTAGCAGTGATTGGACTTGGTTGGATAATAAGTTTGGCCAGAGTCTCGGACTTGCAAATAGTTACAGGTGCTGGAGCTTTCCTAACCGCTTTGGGTGGAGCTACTTTAGCGCTTTCATCGCGTTCAATTTTAAATGAATTTAATAGGAAAAAAGTATACGAAAATCCAAACATCGGGCAGAATGTTTAATCTGATTTTTTAAGGGTAAGAATGTCGGAGATATTAAAAAAGAAGTTTAAGAAACGCGTTTCGGGAGTAGACAGATTTCTCACATTCATACGTGTCTTAATGGCGACTCTTATTGTCGTCGGTGTCTTAGCATTTATAGCTCAACAAGTCTGGCCGGAAAATCCATTTACTGAATGGCGTAATCCAGATGCAAGAGGTCTTACGGGTGACCAATTCAAAGGTTTGATAGTCTCCGGTCTTTCTCAAGGGGCCATGTACGGACTTATTGCATTGGGTTATTCAATGGTTTATGGAGTCTTGGGATTTATAAATTTTGCTCATGGAGAAGTTTTCATGGTGGGAACCATGTCTGGATGGATCACATCAGAGAAATTGCATGACGCTGGCCTATGGGAGAGTAATTTTATTTTGTCGCTTTTTGTGATCATTTTTGTAGCTATCGCGACTTCCACTGTGACTGCGGTAATCACTGAAAGGATCGCCTATAGGCCTTTGCGTAATTCGCCAAGATTAATTCCTCTCATAACCTCGATAGGTGTCTCATTTTTTATACAAAATGCGGCTTTGGGGTTATTCGGGCCAACCAGTAAAGGTTATCCACGTCTTCCTGAATGGTTGTCTAAACAAAGATCTATTTTGACAGTCGAGATTGCTGGAACCAAGATCTTGGTAATGGTTGTGGCTGCAGTATCGATGGCTGGTCTCTGGTATCTAGTTGAGAGAACCCAAACAGGGCGAGCTATGAGAGCTGTAGCCGAAGACAAAGAAATCGCTTCACTCATGGGGATAAATGTTAATCGAACGATTGTCATAACTTTCGGTGTTGGAGGCGCCATGGCGGGAGTTGGTGGAATTCTTTGGGGGCTTCTATTTAGAAGTGTTACTCACATGACAGGCTTCCTGCCTGGTATTAAGGCTTTCACCGCGGCTGTAGTAGGTGGCATTGGAAATATGGGCGGCGCTATGGCCGGTGGGGTATTTTTGGGATCAGCAGAATCAATAGCTCCAATGGTCATACTTGAACCACTAGGCGTTCCAGGCGTTAGTCAATTAAAGGATGCTGTAGCTTTTACTGTTCTCGTTCTTGTTCTTCTCTTTAAGCCTTCCGGACTTTTCGGAGAGAGGCTCTCGCAAGAGGATCGTGCATGATGAGCACTTCTTTACCTTCCAGAAAACTGTTTGATCAGGATTGGAAGCGTGTTTCCTTTTGGGGCAGCATTTGTGCGCTATCTCAAGTGTTTATTTGTTTAGTTGGGCTTCCAGCGGAACTAAACAGAAGAATACTTATTGAGTCAACTCTAAGTCTTGGTTACTTATTTATTATTTGGGTACCTCTGGTATTCGGCTATGTAGTTTCAAAAATGGTTGAATTGGAAGGTGTCGAAAACCCTAAACCTGGTGCCGCTGAGTTACTGTCAGGAGCTATAACAGGATTACTGGGTGGTTTGGGTCTTGTAGTGCTGATGCTGGGTATCGACAACTTCGATTTAAGAGACCCTTTGCTTAATTGGAACCCCAAACTACTTAGATTGTTGACTTTTGAAAACAGTATTGGGTTCGGAAGTATGATTTGGCTCTTGGTCGGAGTTGGACTTGGGGTATTTGGGGCTTCATTGCATCAAATGACAACTCGGATCCGAAAGATGGTCGCTTATGCCATATTCGGTCTTTTCACCCTTGCAGTTCTAGAAGATGTAATTGATGACCTTTCAGAAGGTCTACGCCTCGAGTGGCTCAGTGATATGATCTATGCGAAAAGAGGTGGTATAACAGTCACTTCAACCATTGTTATAGCAGTGGTACTAGCGGCACTACCGTTGCTCACTCGCGGGAAAGTGAAAGAGGCAGTTTCCCGTTATCGCTCGAGCGATAATCCTGCCGAACAGCAGCGAAACTCAATAGTTTTGTTCGCTTTGGTTGCGGTCGTATTTCTCGTACTCCCTTGGTTCTTGGGCGGAATCATCAACGAATTGCTAGCCAATGTGGGACTTTTCCTGTTACTGGCATTAGGTCTAAACATTGTGGTTGGTCTTGCAGGTCTTTTGGATCTTGGCTATGTAGCTTTCTTTGCTGTAGGGGGTTACACAACTGCAGTTTTCACTTCGCCTAATTCGCCATGGTTCTCACCTGAGACCCATTTTGGAATTTCATTATTGGTAGTAGTGGTTATGGCGACTCTAGCGGGTCTTTTGATTGGCGCTCCCGTTATCCGAATGAGGGGTGATTATCTTGCAATTGTCACTTTAGGGTTCGGTGAAATTATAAGGCTTCTTTTCTTGTCAGATTGGTTGAAGCCGTATTTAGGTGGTTCACAAGGAATCACCAATATCCCAGGGATAGATCTAGGTCCATGGGAAGTAAGAGGAGCAGATCCTCGATCTGTTTTTTACATGGTTTTAGCATTCTGTGTATTGGCGATATATGTTTCATGGAGATTGCAAGGATCCCGTATAGGTCGAGCATGGATGGCCATCAGAGAAGATGAGAGTGTTGCCGAAGTGATGGGTATAAATACAGTCAATTCGAAATTGATGGCTTTCGTGGTAGGCGCTGTTTTGGCTTCGTTCAGTGGAGCAGTACTCGCAGCAAAGGTAGGTTCTGTTTTCCCCAAGAGCTTTGAAATTCTTGTGTCGATTATAATTCTTGTGGTCGTAATAGTCGGTGGAATGGGAAGTATCACCGGAGTTATGGTTGGTTCATTGGTTCTTATAGGAATTCTTGGTGGACCGCGGCAACCAGGACTTCTTCAAGAATTCCAGAATTATAAACTTTTAATATACGGTGCGTTGCTTGTATTTATGATGCTTAAACGCCCTGAAGGTCTTGTCCCAACTGCTCGTAGAACTAGGGAATTACACCAAGAGGAATATCTGCAAGATGCATGGTTAGGGGATGATGATTCTGAACAGCAGGAGGAAGCAGGTGAACGGTTATGAGTCTCTTAGAGATTGAAAACCTTCAAATTACTTTCGGAGGTCTAGATGCACTTTCAAATCTAGATTTTGCTATTGAAGAAGGTGAAATTGTTAGCGTGATTGGACCTAATGGTGCAGGAAAAACAACATTTTTTAACGCAATTTCAGGAATGATACCGCCGACGAGTGGCGAGATCATATTTGATGGTGAATCTGTCCTAGGTCTTGACCCGAATCAAATTACCGAAATGGGAATAGCGAGAACATTTCAGAATGTACGACTCTTTCCGAATATGACTGTTCTTGAAAACGTGATGGTTTCTCAGCACTGCAGGACATCGCAGCTCGTGGTAGGGGCTTTATTCCAAACTAAAGCATTCAAAAAAGAAGAAAAAGAAATACGTGAGAGAGCCGAAGAGATTTTGAGTTTCTTTGGAACTCGTCTTGTCGGTTACCGCTTAGACCAGCCAGCTTTTGCATTGTCTTATGCAAATAGACGCAGATTGGAAATTGCTCGTGCTATGGCAACACAACCGAGACTGCTGTTGCTAGACGAACCAGTAGCAGGCATGAATCCTATAGAAACAGCAGAACTAACCGCTCTTATCGGAAGATTGCGCGATGAATGGGGTTTCACAATTGTAATTATCGAGCATGATATGAAAGTTGTCAGAGACGTTTCGGATCGTGTTGTCGTTTTAGATCATGGTGTGCCGATAGCGCAGGGATCTTACGATGACGTTTCAACAAATCCTGATGTGATTGAAGCTTATTTGGGTAGACCTGTAGAGGCGAAAAGATGACAGAAACGGCTTTATTAGAATTCCGCTCAGTAAATACCCATTATGGAGCTGTACACATTCTCAAAGATGTTGATTTGGCAATTTATCCTGGTGAGATGGTTTGTCTATTAGGAGGAAATGCAAGTGGAAAATCAACGACACTCAAAACATTGTTGGGTATGGTTACGCCTACGTCTGGTGAAGTCTTACTTGATGGTGAAGTCGTTAATGACAAACCAACAAGTTACAGGGTGGTCAATGGAGTCACGATGGTTCCTGAAAATCGTCGACTGTTCAAACGTCTCACAGTAAAAGAGAATCTTGAACTGGGAGCCTATTTGCGTGATGATAAAGAAGGAATCGAGGAAGACTTAGAAAATATTTACGAACTTTTCCCTCGCGTTAAAGAAAGGCTTTCTCAAAAGTCAGGAACTCTTTCAGGTGGGGAGCAACAGATGGTTGCTATTGGACGTGCTTTGATGTCACGTCCCAGAGTTTTGCTTATGGATGAACCTTCGATGGGTCTTGCCCCTGCGCTTGTTCAGCAAAACTTTGAACTCATCCAACAAATTCATGAAGAAGGGGTAGCAATTTTCATGGTAGAACAAAATGCCAATATGGCTCTGTCTATAGCTGACAGGGGATGGGTTCTACAAACAGGTAGGGTCGTGCTGGACGATACAGCGGAAGCTTTGCTAGCAAACCCTGAACTTCGTTCTTCCTATCTGGGGGAAAGTTAGATTACTGCTTTCTCCAGAAAGGGTTCATTTCTGAGGATGCGATCGTAACCAAGGTCAGACAGATCCAGAGATTCGTATCTGCCGTAGGTAATTAATTCGCTAAGACCTCTACCTACCCCTGGACTTTGTTGAAAGCCGTGACCACTGAAACCATTACAGAAAAAGAAGTTTGCAAGTTGTTCACATGAGCCAATTATCGCGTTTTGATCTAGCGTGTTGTATGCATAGTGTCCCGCCCAGGAACTTTTTACTTTAATTTTCTCAAAAACAGGAATGCGATTAGCAAGGACAGGCCAGATGTTATCTGACCATTCATCCTGTCTTACTTTGAAGTCATTAGGTTCGACTTCCAGATCTTCAGGAGGCGGGGCTCCCGCTAAGTAATAGGGAGGGTCTGTTCTAACATGCACTCCTGATGGGTCGATTGTGAGTGGAAGAGTTTGCCCTTCTAGTTTTTCGCGGCAGTCGAAAACAAAAGCAGCTCTAATTCTAGGTTCTACTGGGAGTTGCAGTCCTGCCATTTCTGCTATCCATCTCGCACGCGGGCCAGCACAATTTATAACACGTGAACAGGAAATAGTTTCACCGGAATCTAGGTGTACGTGCTCGACAAGATTTTTATTTTGATTGACACTCAACGACACAACACGGTTCTTTAAATATTCGACTCCGTTATGTCTGGCTCTTAGTTTGAAACCTTGCATCAAAGAATACGCATCTAGTGTTCCTTCATTTCGAATTCCCAAACTCCCTCCTTCAAGATCCGAAACTTTCATGTATGGGAATCTCTCTGAAATTTCTTTTGGATTAAGCAAAGCGACTTCAGCACCGCAATTTTTTTGTATTTCATGGTTGGTAATAAGGTTTTCCATTCCATCTTCAGTAGCTAGGAATAAGTAACCAGTTTCATGAAAAGGTAATTCAGGCGCTTCCCCGTCAACTTGTACATTTTCATGAAAATTAGCAAAAAACTCTGTAGCGAACATTGAAAGTTTTATATTTACTGGTTGTGAGAATTGATGGCGGATGCTTGCTTCGGAAAGTGCCGTCGAAGAATGTGCGTAGGTTGGATCGGGTTCAACAACCAGAATGTTACCGTCGTAATCTGGATTTTCAGATAGCCAATAGGCAGTTGAACTGCCCATCACAGCACCTCCGATTATCAAAGTATCGAAATGCTTCATCAGTTGCCTTAGTGTGAGTTAGGTTTCAATTTCATTTTTCAAGTTACTCTCTCGTGTAATCAAGAAACATAACCCTGTTCAATATCATTTTTTAATAAACTGGAATCTCTTTCTTCTGGATCACCAAAACCTCCTCCACCGGGTAGCTCTAAAATCAGTCTTTTACCTTCAGGAACAGCTTGTTTACCTTTCGCATCAAAAGGTGTTCCATCATCAAGGTACACCTTTCCGGGTAGACCATTACCCCCACCGTTGCGTCCTCGTGCAGGGTTTTCAACTCTGTCAAACATGCAGCTAAAGAAAAATTTGTAACCATCAGAGGGTGCAAGTTCTATTATTTGACCTAATCCTCCACGTTGTCGACCTTTTCCTCCTGAATCTGGTCTGAGTTCTTTTCGCCAAATAACTATGGGGCCTACTTGTTCAGTAGCTTCAGAAGACATAGTTCTAACACCACTAGGAAAAGCAGTACTGTTCAGTCCGTCTAACTCGGGTCTGGCTCCTGTGCCACCACTATTAAACATCAGTATTTCTCGATTTGGGAGACCTGACCCAGGATTACTTGGTCTTGCACTTACATGAAAATTCCATAGTGCGCCTGCACCTTCAGCCGGAATAATCTCTGGAAGCGCCTCTGCAATAGCACCTAGGCAAAGATCTGTCACGAAATGTCCGGTAACGTGTCTTACGGCGACAGGGTCAGGATGCTTGGCATTAAGTATGCATCCTTCAGGTGCGCTAACTGTAAAAGCCGCCAGTGACGCATAGTTGCTCGGCATCTCAGGTGCTAGTGCTACAAGCATTGCATATGAATAGTAGGCGTGGGCGTAGACCAGAGGTACGTTAACTCCGTTTTCGCATGTGGGTGAACTTCCCGCAAAATCGGCATGTGCACCATTTTCATTAACATTGATAGTTACTTTTAAGTTCACCGTTTTGTTGTAGCCATCAACTTGCATTTCATTTGTGTATTCTCCTGGCGGTAGTTTGGCTAATCGTTTTTTAGTGGCTTCTTCAGTTTTTTCAAAGATAAATTCAGCTAGATCATCCAAATTTTCCAAATTGAATTCATCGAGCATGGCATGAAGTCGTCGAACGCCTGTTTCGTTAGATGTTGAAAGAGAGTGGAGATCACCGATTACCTGCGAGGATTCCCTAACATTGTGACGAACAATATTTATAAGGTCGTCATTTATTTCTCCACGTTCCAAAAATTTCATAATGGGAACGAAAAGTCCTTCTTCATAAACTTCAGTAGCATCAGGGCCGAAACCTCTACCTCCTACATCCACTACGTGGGCGGTACAGCCGAAATAGCCTATGAGCTTGCTATTTCTAAATACAGGAGTCACAACTGTGAAGTCATGTAAGTGGCCGGTGCCCTTCCAAGGGTCATTAGTTATATAAACATCACCATCGTAAATTCTGTGAGGACCTATGTCTTCGATGAAGTTGACTACAGCTGCCGCCATAGTGTTCACATGTCCAGGGGTTCCAGTAATCGCTTGTGCGATCATTCTTCCCTTAGTGTCGTAGACGCCAGCTGACAGATCTCCTGCTTCTCTAACACTTGTACTAAAAGCTGTCCGGACTAGAGCTAGAGCCTGTTCTTCGACTATGGATATAAGTCGATTCCACATAACTTGATTTTGTAAGTGCTTCATGTTTTATCTGTATCCGTTTTCAGTATTAGCAGACAAGCATCATTTTGGACTGTTGCTTTACTGCTACTTGAGATCCAAGTAGTTGTTTGGCTTTCAAAAATTATTGCTGGCCCTATTATGCAATCACCGGGGTTTAATTTCTCCCGATCGAAAATAGAAGCCTGAATTTCAGAACTCTCGACTGGATCATAGATTGTTCGCTTTATGTCTGTAGTGACGATATTTTCAGAATCGAGTGGGACAATCTTTTGAATTGTCGGTTTAGGAGAAGTAACTTTTACAGACCAGCCGACCACTTCTATGGGTAAGCCTTCGATCGCCCTGCCGAAATGCTCTTCGTAAGTTTTTTCAAATTTGTTGTTCAGTAATTCGATTCCAAAATTATCGAATTTTGTATTTTCTAGCGGGACAGTAATTTCCCATCCCTGGCCTGAGTATCTCATAAAGGCGCAACGTTCCACTTCAAGACTTTCTTCAGGGTAGTTACCATTCGATGCTTCCATCACGAATTCTGTTGCCTCAGAAGTGAGATCGTCTAGGAGTTTATTTACACTTTTGTGATCAAAGTTTTCTACGGAAATGTAAAAACTTCTCAGAGCTTCGTAAGAAAATGGTGTTCTGAGGAAACCAATTGCAGAACCCACACCTGCATCGGGTGGAACGAGTAATTTATCTATTTCTAATTTGTTGCATAAACGGGAGGCGTGTAATGGTGCCGCCCCGCCGAATGCAATCATTGTGTATTTTGAGACGTCTCTGCCATTTTCCACTGCATGCACGCGGGCGGCATTAGCCATATTTTCGTCAACAACCTCGATAACTCCTATTGCTGCATTTTCTGCGGTGGTTTCAAGAATCTTTGCAACATCATTTGATAGTGCTTTTTTAGATTCTTCAGGAAGTAGGTCTATGTCTTCGGCTCCAAAAGTTTCGGGCGAAATACGTCCTAAAAGGATGTTTGCATCAGTTACCGTTGCGAGAGAACCACCTAATCCGTATGCAGCAGGCCCAGGTTCTGAACCTGCACTTAGCGGTCCTACTCTTATTTGTTTGAGGTCGTCAACACTCGCAATAGACCCACCACCTGCTCCTATTTCAATCATTTCTATAACTGGGATCGAAATCGGCATACCGCTTCCTTTGGTGAAACGATGCGTTCTAGCTACTTCAAATGTCTTAGCTGATCTTGGAGCTTGGTTGTCTATAAGACATATTTTTGCGGTGGTTCCTCCCATGTCATAAGAAAGAGCGGCATCTATTCCATATCGATCAGCAATTTCAGCGGCGAAAATAGCACCGCCAGCTGGACCTGATTCGATCAGTCTCACCGGGAACTTTATTGCACTTTCTATACTTATTAACCCGCCACCTGAATGTATTAGGTGTATGTCGCAATTAGCCCCTGCATCAGTCAGTTTGCTTTTAAGCCTTTCAAGATAAGAAGCCATCATAGGTTGGACGTAGGAATTCGCACAGACAGTATTGAATCTCTCGAATTCTCTCATTTGAGGTGAAACCTCAGAAGAAATTGAAACTTTAATTCCTGGAAGCTCTTTTAGAATCATCTCCCGAAAGATAGATTCGTGTTCATTATTCATGTATGAATGAATGAAACCTATAGCTATTGATTCATATGGATCTTTTTTTTCCGACAGTAGTTCAATAAGTTTTCCAGCTTCAGTTTCGTCAAATGGTAAAAGTACCGAACCATCTGAAGAAATTCGCTCTGAAAGGACGTATCTGTCTTTTCTTTCAATAAGAGGTTTAGGTAGTTCTAGATTAAGGTTGTATTGTTCAAACCTGCTCTCGGTTCTCATTTCAATTGTGTCCCGAAAACCTTTCGTGGTAACAAAAGCAGTTCTTGCCCCTGTTCTAGCGATCAAGGCATTCGTAGCAAGAGTTGTTCCATGTATAAACGAATCGACTTCAGAAAGTCTGGTCTTAGACATTTCGATAACATTTTCAATACCTTCAAGGATTCCTATTTCAGGTGACTCATAAGTAGTAAGAACCTTAGTTGAAAACAATTCAGTGCCTTTTTCCAGCACTATGTCTGTGAAAGTACCACCGACATCTGCTCCGATTCGAATTCCATTATGAGTCATTGGCCGTCTAGTCTCCTTCGGCAACATCTCGCAAGGATGGAAAAGTTGACGGAGGTATTATGTCGACAGTTGCTGACCTCTGTTGCGAAAGCATTCCTCCATCCACTTTTATTACATCTCCAGTGATGTATTTGGCATCTTCTGAGGCTAGGAAAAGAGCAGGTCCTGCCATATCTTCAGGATCACCAGGTCGTCCGAGAGGAATATTTTCACCGCGCAATTTTCGTGCTTCTTCATCCATTCCCTCGGTGTCAATCGAACCGGGCATAAGAGCACATACTCTTATACCGTAAGGACCTAGATCTAGCGCCATTGCTCTGGTGAGAGCTTCAATGCCTCCTTTTGAAGCATCATAAGCTGTAAATGATCTGTGCGCGCGTGTAGCGCCACCTGATGACATGTTAATGATGACACCTTTCTGATTAGACGCCATGATTCTTGCCGCTTGTTGTGAGCAAAGGAAATGACCGGTTAAATTCACATCGATTATACGCCTCCACCAAGCTTCATCAGCATCGAAGAAGTGGAGCATTGGGCTTACGATTCCAGCGTTATTGACTAGAACATCTACAGTTCCGAAAGACTCCAAAGCAGAGTCGAAAATGCTTTTAACTTGAGTGCTGTCTGACACATCGGCGACAGCTCCTATTGAATTGCCGCCTGAGTCGTTTATATCAGCAACTACTTCGTTAACCCGATCTTCATCGATGTCATTCACTACAACTTTGGCACCTTGGCTTGCAAATCTTTGCGCTATAGCACGTCCGATTCCTTTTCCAGCACCGGTTACTACGACCACTTGATCTTTGTGATTGCCACTCATTATCTGTCCTCAGTCGACTGCGTCCCTTTAAAGGTTATCGAAATAAAATACAATCTCTTATCAGCCACTCAGCCACTCGGGTGGAAAGCTAAAAAAGTGTGTCTTCGTACATAGTTTCCGGTTGCATAACTGGAGGAACTTTCATCTGCATGGAAGTTGGGAAAATTTGTAAGGATTTCTTTAAGAGCAATAGAAGACTGTAGGCGAGCTATTGATGCACCTAAACAGAAATGCGCTCCTGATCCAAAACTCAGCATTCGGTTAATTTTCCGTTGAACGTTTAGTTGTTCAGAATTTTCCCCAAATTCACGTTCATCTCTATTGGCAGATGCATAACCTAGAAGAACGCGCGAACCGGACGTTAGTTTTTCTCCGTGCAATTCAAAGTCCTTGACTAGAACCCGGCTCAAACATTGAACTGGAGAAGTCATCCTCAATAGTTCTTCTATGGCTCCTGGTAAGAGTTGTAAATCTTTAAGTAGGAGTTTTCTCTGCTCCTGGTTGTCTGTGAGGAGTACCGCTGAACCACCCAGCAACCCGGTCGTAGTGTCGTTTCCACCAGTAATCATTGTGAAAGCTAAACCGAGAATCCACATAATAGAAACCTTTTCTTCACCCATTTCTAAGAGTTGAGAGATCAAGTCATCTTCAGGGTTCTTCTTTCTCCATTCAATCATTTCAGTGAAATAATTTGTTAGTTCACCAATAGCGTCTAGTCCTGTGTTGTTTTCATTTTGAACTGCACCTGCAACAATTCTTTCAGTCCAAGTGTCGAAAATTTTTCGATCTGATTCCGGCACGCCGAGATACTTGGAAACCACAAAACTAGGCAAAGGTTTAAATAGTTCAGAAATGATGTCGCAATTTTCCATATCTTTGATCCTGTCGATTGCGCAGTGGACAAAAGAAGAAATATCCTGGGTCATTTCGTTAGCTTTTCTGGGAGTGAAACCCTTGCTGATAAGTCGTCTGAATTGAGTGTGTTCAGGTGGATCTAAAAAAACTATTGGGGCGGCGTCTCCCAGGTCCAAGTAATCTGTATTTTGTTCAATCGTAAGACCGTGGCGTGATGAAAAAGTATCCGGACTTCTTGCAGCGTTAAAAACGTCTTCGAATCGGGAGAAAACCCAATAAGAACCGTCTTCTACAAAATGTGCCGGATTACTGTTTCTAAGGTTGGCATACATTGGAAAAGGGTCACGCCACGATTTGCCGGATCTAGGTTCATAGAGTTTTTTCTCCATATAAAAGCTTATTCTTATAAAAAGTTATTGATGACACCAAAAGGTCAAAGTTTGAAGGCAGAATCGATTTGTATGAATAGTTTTTTGATCAGGTATTTAAATGACCAATTATGACGTAGTTATTGTTGGTGGTGGTTCAGCTGGTTGTGTGTTGGCAAATCGTTTAAGTGAAAACAGCGATGTGAAAGTTCTTCTACTGGAAGCAGGAAGACGGGACTATAGATGGGATTTCGTTATCCATATGCCGGCAGCTCTTTCTTTTGGTATAGGAAATAGGTTTTACGACTGGAAATACGAAACAGACCCTGAACCGGGACTCGGAGGAAGAAAGGTTTTTCACGCTAGGGGAAAGGTTCTAGGAGGCTCTTCAAGTATTAATGGAATGATTTTCCAACGTGGAAATCCTGCAGATTATGACAGGTGGGCTTCTACACCGGGTTGCAGAGAATGGAGTTATTCGCACTGTCTTCCATATTTTAAAAAAATGGAGACATGTTTAAATGGAGGTGATATATACAGGGGGGATGACGGTCCGTTAATGCTGGAAAGGGGACCTGCTGCCACTCCATTATTTAGAGCTTTTTTCAACGCTGTGCAAGAAGCAGGCTATGAATTGACTGAGGATGTTAACGGACACCGTCAGGAAGGGTTTGCTTCTTTTGATAGGAACATTTATCGCGGTAGGCGAAACTCTGCTTCAGTCGCTTATTTAAGTCCGATTTCCACAAGATCTAATTTAGATGTAATTACCCGAGCACATGTCACAAGATTGATTTTTGAGGGAAATAGAGCAGTGGGGGTTGAATTCAGAAAAGATCGTCGGACCAGGATAGTGAGATCAGGTGAAATAATTTCCTGTGGAGGGGCAATTAACACTCCACAACTTCTTCAAATTTCAGGGATAGGTCCAGCAAGAGTTCTTGAGAAAGCAGGTGTTGAAACCCTGCTTGATCTGCCTGGTGTGGGTGAAAATTTACAGGACCATTTAGAGGTTTATGTTCAATACGCCTGCAAGAAACCAGTTTCGATGGCTCCGTACCTGAAATATTGGAGGCGACCTTTTGTATTTTTCCAGTGGCTTTTGAGAAAGGGACCAGCTTCAACAAATCATTTTGAGGCAGGAGGTTTTGTGCGAGGAAATGAAGGGGTTGAATGGCCGAATTTAATGTTTCATTTTTTGCCAATAGCGATTAGGTATGACGGATCTACTCCAGTGTCAGGTCATGGTTACCAGTTCCATGTAGGTCCGATGTTTTCCAATAGTCGTGGAAGCATCAAAATAAAAAGCAATAATCCTTTTGAAAAACCATCCATCAAGTTCAATTATCTTTCCACTGAGGAAGATCAAAAGGAATGGGTCGAAGCAATCCGTGTTGCTAGGAACATAATGGGTCAGACTGCTTTTGATGAATTTAACGGGGGAGAGATTTCACCTGGTTCTAATATCGAAAGCGATCAAGAAATTTTAGAGTGGATCAAAAAAGATTCAGAGACAGCACTCCACCCTTCTTGTTCTGCTCGTATGGGAACAGACCACATGGCGGTTGTGGACCCTTCTTCCATGAGGGTTCACGGAATTGAGCAACTTAGAGTCGTAGATGCTTCTGCTATGCCTCATATCACGAATGGAAACATTTATGCACCGGTTATGATGCTTGCCGAGAAGGCAGCTGACCTTATATTGGGCAACAGTCCACTACCAATAGACGAGTCACCTGTTTATAGACATGGAGGAGAAAAATAGAAATGAGTCCAGAAATTGCTATCGGCTCAAGAGTCAGAAAGTCAGCTTTTTATGAGGCGACTATTGCACATGGAGTTAAACAATTTTCTGTATACAACCATATGTATATGCCTACCTCATATGGTGATCCACTTGCTGAGTATGAAGCATTAACTAAAAAGGTTGCTATTTGGGACGTGGGGTGTGAACGGCAGGTTGAGATTTCGGGACCGAACGCCATTGAATTGGTTGAATACATTTCAACTAGAGGGATGAGGTCATGCAAAGAGGGAAGATCTCGTTATACACCGATTTGTGATCACCAAGGGGTGTTGATTAATGACCCTATAATGCTCTGTATAGGGTTTGACCGCTACTGGGTGTCAATCGCTGATGGTGACCTCTTACTTTGGATACAAGCCATAAATGAGGAAAAAAAACTTAATTGCAGTGTTTTTGAGCCCGACGTTTCGCCTTTAGCTGTGCAGGGGCCTATGGCGGATCAGACTATGGCTGACCTGCTTGGAGAGTGGGTGAGAGGAATCCCGTTTTTCGGATTTGTTGAAACAAATTTGGATGACATTCCGTTTGTTATATGCCGTTCTGGTTGGAGCGGACAAGGGGGCTTTGAATTATTTTTAACAGATCAATCTAAAGGTTTGGAACTTTGGGAAAGAGTTTGGAAGTCGGGTGAGCCCTATGGAATTCATCCTGGTACACCAAATGCCGTGGAAAGAATAGAAAGTGATTTGCTTTCCTATAGAACTGATTGTGGAGCTTCAGCAAGCCCTTTGGAGCTGGGTTTGGGTCGATTTATGGATTTAGAAAGAGAAGACGATTTCATCGGTAAACAGGCATTACTGCTGGAAAAAAGTCAAGGTTCAAAAAGGAAGCTTGTAAAAATTACTCTGTCAGGGGAACCTTTAAGTTCGCCTACTGAAGAACCTTGGCCAGCTTTTGATGATTCAGATAACAGAATCGGAGAAATACGTGTTGTTGCTTGGTCTCCCGCTATGCAGGCAAATCTAGGTTTGGCTTTAATTTCAAGTGATAAAGCTGGTAGTGATTTCTATGCACTTTCAGTAGGCGATAAAAATTATCGAGCAACGCACCTAAGTTTTTTTGGTGAGAAATAGTTTCTTTTATTTTCACTTCATAAATCAGTAATCTAATTTTCCCAACTGCAAAGACGAGGGAGCCATCGGCAAGAATACTGGAATGGCGAATGAACCCCTTTTTCTAAATTTAGATGATGAAGATCCAGAAAGCATTTATCAGTTATTTGAGTCACGGGGCTGGGGTGATGGTCTTCCGCTCATTGCTCCCACCATGGAACGTGTAGACGAAGCACTCAGTCATGTTCAAGCGTCGCCAGAAGAAGTATTAACAGTTCTCCCACCCCGCGGAGGCTCAGCAACATACAGAGATGTAGCAGTGAACAGTGTTTTAGCTGGATGCAAGCCTGAATATTTTCCAGTTGTTGTCACAGCTGTAAAAGCTTTGGGTGAACAGAAGATAAATCTACGTGGAGTGAATACTACAACCCACCCTGTTGCACCTCTACTGGTCATTCATGGAAGAGCGGTGGAAGAGATTGGTTTCAATGCGGGTCTTGGAACGTTTGGACCTGGCAATAGGGCAAACGCAACAGTGGGCAGGGCGATAAGGCTTATATTGCTGCATATAGCCGGAGCGATACCAGGTCCAGGTGATGCATCTACACAAGGTCAACCATCAAAGTACACTTACTGTATTGCAGAGAATCAAGAAGAAAGCCCTTGGGAATCGTACCCAGAATCACTTGGCGTAGATTCAGGAAGTGCACTTACGGTTCACTGTGGTGAGAACCCTCACAATTTTCATGACATGGAGTCGAAAAACATAGAAAGGATTCTTGATAAGGCTGCTTCATCAATGACTACTTTCGGAGTTAATAATGCTTGTATTTCCGGTGGAGAATGGTTTGTTATTCTTTGTCCAGAGCATGCAGCAACAGCATTTAATCAAGGATGGGGCAGAAAAGATGTTTCCGAGTATCTTTTTGAAAAAGCAAGAATGCCGGCTGGAGAGTTCAGAAAACAGTTTGAATTACTTGCATGGGCGGATTGGATGAAGTCGCTCTCGGATAGAGAAATGGTTCCGATGACTCAAGATGTAGAAAATATCAAAGTTATTGTAAGTGGGGGTGCTGGGAAGCATTCATGTGTAGTTCCCAGTTGGGGAATGACTCGAAGCGTAACACTTCCAATAGAAATCTAGAGAGATGGTCTAGTCTATGAATATGAAGATTCACAGTCCAGAAGGAGAGCTGCTAGAAGAAGCAGTCCAACTTTCATCAACCACCCCGTTACTTTCTGGTGGAAAAATCGGAGTTCTGGATAACGGAAAACCAAATGCAAATTTGCTTTTGACTAAAGTTGCAGAAGTACTGGCAGAGCGAATTGATGCAACGGTTTCGCTTGTAACCGGAAAAGGGGAACGAGCCAATGCTGCCACGGCTTGCAATCCTCAGGTTGTGGGAATGCTTGCTGAAGAGGTCCAATTAGTTCTAACAGGTTCAGCTGATTGAGGCTCTTGTACGTCGTGGAGTGTCCACGATCTTATAGAAATTGAAAAATCAGGAGTACCAGCTGTTGTTTTTACCACGGAAAAATTCAAAGAACTCACCTATGCGACTGCGAATAGTTTGGGAATGCCAAAAGCTAGAATCATGGTGGTGCCACACCCTCTGGGAGGCACGGAAGAAAGAACAATTATTGGCTGGGTCGATTCTGCGGTGGATGAACTTGTAGAAATGCTGGAGGTTTGAAATGTCATTGGAAATTGATTACTCCGGAAAGAAAGTTGTTGTAACCGGATCTGGCGCTGGAATCGGTCGTTCCATAGCGATTTTGTTCGCTCAAGCTGGAGCGGATGTAGCGGTTATTGATAAAAGAGAGGAAAAAGCTCAGGAAACTGTTGAAATGATTAATGCTTCAGGTGGAGGGTCTGGCTATTTGATAATCGGAGATGCTCGCCAAGAAGGCCAGATTGAAAAAATGTTCGACGAAGCAGTTGAAGAGCTTGGGGGAATCGACGTAGGAGTAAACAATATAGGAATGCTTGGATCTCAGGGGACAGCTTCATTAATTGAGATGGACGAGAATAAATGGAGAGATGTGTTAGAGCAAAATCTTTTAGTGACAGCTCTGTCTATCAAAGCAGAAGCAGAACATATGAAAAAATTGGCTGGGGGAGTGATCATTAATGTCAGTTCAGGTGAGACCACTCGACCGAGTCCATTTTTGGCTGGCTATGGGGCAGCTAAAGCGGGAATAAATCATCTGACACAAACAGCAGCTGTCGAATTAGGTCCCATGGGTATAAGAGTCATAGCTATTGCACCAGGTACAACATTGACTGAGACAGTTTCAGAATTTTTTGATGAGGAACGAATTTCTGCTATAGAACAGTCGAATCCTCTTAGAAGAATAAACGGTTTAGAAGATTTGGGGTACTTAGCTGTTTTTCTGGCTTCCGATTTCGCAAAAAATATTACTGGGCAGTTATTTTTAGCTGATGCAGGAGCCCATTTATCTCGTGAAAGACCAAAAAGTATTTCATGAGATTTTTAGAAGTTAAAGACTGAAAAATATGAATAGTTACCCGACTTCAGATCCGGTGCGCTCAATCACAGAATCGGAGATTGACTCCTTTGTTTCTGATGGGGTCGTACACCTGCCTGGAATTTTGAACATTGACTGGATTGATTTTCTTGGTGCAGCTTTGGAAGAAATTCTGAATGATTCGACAGCTTTAGCTGATCTCACTTCTTTAGGTAAGAATTTGAGTGAAAATGAAGGTTTTGAAGTTCTATCAGATGAAGATGTTTCTGGTGGAAGGTTTTTATCTGGAGTGGACCATTGGAAAGAGGATGAAGCATTTGCGGCATTTGCGAAGTTTTCACCATTGCCATTTATAGCGTCCAAGTTGATGAATTCTGAAAATGTTTTCTTGTATGAAGATTCGATTTTGGTCAAGGAGCCAGGGACATCAGAGAGGACTGCTTTTCATCAGGACCTTGGATATTTCCACCTAGAAGGTGAAAATATCTGCACTGTTTGGGCTCCTCTTGATGATGTTGACTCGGAAACAGGTGCAGTTGTTTATCTTCGTTCTTCGCATCAAGAGAAGAAAGTCTTTAAACCTAATTGGTTTGTCACAAATGAATCTTTGCCCGGTACGCAAGGAAATGAAGTTCCTGAAATTAACATCGAAGATAAGGATCTAATTAGATTCGATACAAAACCAGGAGACTTGATAGTGCACCATGCAGCCACTATTCATGGTGCGGGTGCAAATCACTCAATTTCTAGACGAAGGCGAGCTGTTTCAGTCAGATATTGTGGAGATGGGGTTGTCTATAAGATTCGTTCCGGAGCTCCTTTAAAGTCACATCATAAAAATGTTCATACAGGAGATCCTGTAATCGATCATCCTGACTGCCCATTGGTTTTTTAGGGAAAGATATAGTTGAAACTGCTTATTTGTGGTTATGTGATAAGACGGCACGAACGGCGTCGTCCTTCGAGGTTCTATTTAATACAGCCATTGCGTCGTCTATTTCGTCCATTCTGAACACTTCTCCTAGAAGTAAAGATGTAGGAAAGTTTTTTGTGTTGAGAATCTCGACAGCTTTTTTCAAGGATTTGTTTGTACCGCCTGCTCCACCATGGATCGTGATTCCTCGCATTACTGCGGTATCTGTAACTACTGGAACTGCCTGCCTGTCTTTAAGTCCCGCCCAGATGACGTCGCCACCGTATCTGACTAGATCAAGACACAGCCCTGGCACTTGAGGGGCACTGCTAAGATCGACAACCAGATCTGCCATTATTCCGTTAGTCAGCTCTGAGATTGTTGCAATTGGATCTTCATTTGAGACGTCAACAATAAAATCAGCCCCTATTTTTTCTGCTATCGAGAGGCGGTGTTTGTCTTCGCTGGTTCCTGTAACAATCAATTTTTCAGTTCCCATCTCTTTAGCCATAGCTGCAAAGGTCAATCCCATATGTCCGGGTCCTTGAATTACCACTTTCATTTTTTCATGCCAACGAATCCGGCTCGTCCAAGCGATGACATTGCTCAGAGGTTCGAAAATAGTCAATTCTTCGGCAGGTAAGTCATTAGTTAAAGGCTCGAGTTGTGTTCCGGGGAGAATAGACATGTATTCGCCATAGCCACCCCATAGTCCCTCCGCATTATCTAAAGAAAAGCTATAGCCATAGCAACTGAAACCGAACGGGTTTAACTCTGAAGGCTCTGTAGGAACGACGATGTTAACTGCCACGCGGTCGCCCACTTCGACTCCTAATTCGGCATGAGAGTCGAGAGCGTGAACCCTTCCTACTATCTCATGCCCAGGTACTGTAGGTGAGACTTCCCCTGGTACGTGTTTCTGACCGTTCAACTGCGCTACATCACTGTGACAGAGACCTACAGCTTCTACAGCTAGGACCGCTCCGCCTTCTGGAGCTTTAGGAACTAGGAAATTGTCTTTTCGTTCCCAAGTTCCATCTCCATTGAAGATCACAGCAGAACAATTTTCTACCTTTCCCACTGCAAGTAAATCCAAAAACTACAGACGTTGGAGAAGGGTGCCGGTTCCTAGACCTCCACCGCAGCACATTGTGACTAGTGCATGTTCGGTATCAGTCCGATGGAGTTCATGAACAGCTTTAGTCATCAATATTGCACCTGTACCTCCAAGAGGATGACCTAAAGCGATCGCTCCACCATTGGGGTTGACTTTTTCCATGTCAGGACTGGTTTCTTTTTCCCACGCTAAGACAACTGAAGCAAATGCTTCGTTAATTTCGACGAGGTCTATATCGTTTATTCCCATGCCATTGTCATTTAGAATTTTTTCTGTCGCAAAAATTGGTCCTGTAAGCATAAATTCAGGATCTGAACCCACTAGACAGCTGTCGACAATTTTCGCTAAAGGTTTTAACCCCAGGTCAGCTGCTTTTTGAGCTGTCATCATCAACACGGCTCCAGCGCCATCGGAGATTTGAGAAGAAGTTCCAGCAGTATGAACCCCATTTTCTCGGCCAGTGGGTTTTAAGCCTGCTAGTGATTCCAAAGTGGTTTCACGCAGTCCCTCATCACGGTGAACTGTGATATTTTCCCCCGATGGATTTCCTTCTTCGTCAACCACGGGAACATCGATCGGTGTTATTTGTGTTGCGAAACGGTCTTCTGACCATGCTTGAGCGGCACGGTCTTGAGAAAGTTTTCCGAAAGCATCACAGTCATCTCGGGTGATTTTCCAATGGTCAGCGATCCGTTCTGAACCTTCAAACTGACTTGTCATCTCGTAATGTTCAAAATAGTTACGATTTACTGGACTTCCAGCATTTGGTTCTTTAGGAATTGTTGCTCCAAAACCAACTTGACTCATGAGCTCCACACCACATCCAATTGCAGCATCAACAGTGCCGGAGGCTACAAGTGCATATGCAAGATTCGTAGCTTGCTGAGAGGAGCCACATTGTGCGTCGACTGTTGACGCAGCTACCTCAATAGGGAGACCAGCAGTTAACCACGCTGTACGTGTAACGTTCATGGTTTGCATGCCAACTTGACCAACGCATCCACCTACGACTTGACCCACTTCTTTAGGGTCCATTCCTGTTCGGGTAAACAAAGAGCTTTGAACTGCTCCCAGTAGGTCTACAGAGTGCGAATTGGAAAGCCCTCCACCTCTTTTACCTATGGGGCTTCTTACAGCATCGATTATTACAACTTCTTGCATTTTTTCTCCTTGTATTCAGTATTTATATATTACTACTTTCAGATCGGTAGGTTTCCAGTGGCTGAAGAAGTTGAGCCATGATCTTTAAAGGCAGCTATTGTTCTTTGAGCTATACGCATTTGATGAATTTCATCAGCACCATCGGCGAATCGTGACCATCTTGCATGTTGGTACATGTGAGCTAAAGGAGTGTCAGTTGAATACCCGAGGGCTCCATGAACTTGAATAGCACGATCTATTATTCGGTTAAGGCTGTTAGCCACAAAGTGTTTAGCCATTGAAACTTCTGACTTGAAGTCATCGCCGTTGTCGATTTTAGAAGCAGCATGCAGAACCATTAATTTAGCTTGGTATAACTCCATTGTTGAATCAGCGATCATCCATTGGATTCCCTGTTTCTCAGCAAGAACTGAACCATGGCTGTATCTCTCCAAAGATCTTTCAACAGTCATATCAAGTGCCATTTCCGCTTGAGCGATCCATCTCATGCAATGAGCTAGGCGGGCTGGACCTAAACGGTATTGTCCCAGCAGATGCCCTTGACCTCGACCACCCAACATCTTGGAATCGTTGACTCTCAGGTCTTCAATCATTATTTCAGAATGTCCAGTTGAGCCGTGCATCGTCTCAATTTCTCTCACTTCAGTCCAACCATCTGAAGGAAGATCGATAATGAAAGCAGTGTTTGCCGCTTGTGGTAAATCAGGATCATCTTCAGTTCTTGCGATCAAAATTGCGAAATTTGCCCGATGAGCATTTGAAATGAACCATTTGTGGCCATTGATAACCCATTCGTCACCATCTTTATATGCATTTGTGCGAATTAAGGTGGGGTCGGATCCGGCTACCTCAGGTTCAGTCATAGCGAAACAAGAAGTTCCAGTTCCCTTACAAAGTGGCTTTAGATACTTTTCTTTCTGTTCATCTGTGGCCCAATGAAGAAGAGTATGCATGTTTCCTTCGTCAGGAGCTTGACAATTCAGCACCCAGGGTCCGTAGTAGGACTTAGCAGCTTCAGCTTGGACCATAGCCATAGCAACATGACCAAGCTCCATCCCTCCCCATTCTTTTGGCATGTGCGGCAGCCATATGCCTTCCTCGAAAGCAGCTTTCCGCATTTCAATTAGCTTTTGAATCCTGTCTTTGGGATTTAAAGGTTCAGTTCCTTCGGAACCTTCAATTATTTCTTCCCCAGGTTTTACTACCCGCTCAATGAAATTACGAACGTTGGTCCGAATTTCTTCTAGTTCGGGCGAAAGCGTGAAATCAATTGCCATTAGATGTCTTTGCTGGGTCTTCCGGGTCCTTCAGTTGGCATTCCAGACATATCTGGATTCAGTTGGGCTTCTTTCATCAGTTCACGAATTATATCTGTGAGGCCTTCAGGGTCGTCAGTCTGTTTGGCAGATGGTCCTAAACTCCACTGTTCGGCGATTCCTATTCTTTCTCCGACAACATCGAACACTCGACCAGTAACATTTTGGGCTGCCTCGCTACATAACCAGGCGGTTACTACGGATATCCATCTTGGGCTCATTGCTTCTTCAGCACCTTCACCTGTACCGACGATTCCGGGTAAATCTGCTGTCATGCGTGTGAAAGCCGCAGGTGCAAGACAGTTAACGGTCACTCCGTATTTCACAAGCTCCATTGCAGTGATTACAGAAAATGCCGCTATTCCTGCTTTTGCTGCACCATAGTTTGACTGTCCAACGTTTCCGTAAATACCTGAGGGTGAGGAGGTGTTGATTATCCTCCCGAAAGCTTCACCGCCATTTTTTACTGTTTCGCGCCAGAAGACTGAAGCATGGTGAACAGTTGAGAATGTTCCCTTAAGGTGAACGTTTATTACGGAATCGAAGTCATCTTCAGACATTGAAAAAATCATTCGATCGCGCAAAATTCCGGCGTTGTTAATCAAAATGTCCAATCTTCCCCAAGTGTCTACTGCTTGCTGGATCATTTCGCCAGCTGCTGTAAAATCAGCGACGTTTGCGCCATTTACGATCGCTTCGCCACCCATTTCAGTGATTTCGTTTACTACTTCTTGAGCAGGGCTTAAGTCGCTTCCTGATCCATCGACGTCGCCGCCCAGATCGTTTACTACTACTTTTGCGCCTTGGCTTGCAAGCATCAGTGCATGCTCACGTCCAATGCCTCTTCCCGCTCCAGTAACGATGGCCACACGACCTTCACAGAGGTTGCCCATTATTTTCTCTCCTAAATTATTGTCCAGTATGCAATGTCAGTTAGATGACTGATTTGCAACTATTCAAGCCTAAAGGAAAATGAAACGAAACTAAACAGGAAAGGGTTTTTCTTCTTTTGGGTTGATAGGTTTGTACGTCCAGTGTTGCTTCTATAAACACCGGATATAAAACCTCCCTTCCATCTCATTTTAGAAGGGGGGTTTTTATTTTATAGTTGGGCGTTGTCCGCAATCGGGTTTAAAAAAAGAACACCCTTCTCCAAAAAGGAAAAGGGTGTTCTTTTTGCGTGCTTGCAAGGCGTCCTCCACCTCCGCTGATATGAACATAGCCGATAAAGGGGGTACTTACTTGTCTTTGTAAAAACCCCTTCGTGTTTAGTTTTTTAAAAAAATGACCTATGGTCATTATTTGAAACTTAAACATAAAAGGAGAGACAGATGCCAACATGCGCCTTTATAGGTTTGGGAGTGATGGGTTACCCAATGGCAGGTCATCTTCAGAATGCTGGAAACCAAACCACGGTTTACAATCGCACTATCTCAAAGGCTGAAAAGTGGGTGGAAGAACACGGAGGTTCTTTAGCTGCGACACCGCGTGAAGCAGTTGAAGGTGCTGAAATAGTGATGCTTTGTGTCGGCAATGATGATGATGTCCGATCAGTTGTCTATGGTGAATCTGGTGTTTTAGAAGGAATGTCACCTGGCTCAGTTTTGGTTGATCATACGACTGCTTCTGCATTTTTAGCTAAGGAGTTAGAAGAAGCTTGTGAATCCAAAGACATAGGCTTTATTGACGCTCCCATTTCGGGTGGACAGGCTGGAGCGGAGTCAGGTCAGCTCAGTGTCATGTGTGGTGGTTCAGGGGAGGTCTTTTCTAAAATTCAAGCCACGATAGATGTTTACTCAAAAATCTCTATTCTTACCGGCCCTTCAGGTCACGGACAACTAACAAAGATGGTTAATCAGATTTGCATTGGAGGTTTACTGCAAGGTTTATCGGAAGCTCTGGAATTCGCAAGGCGTTCAAATTTGGATACTGAAAAAGTTCTTCAAGCAATAAGTCAAGGAGCGTCCGCCTCTTGGTATTTAAGTAATCGTTCCGAAACTATGCTGGACAGACACTTTGATCATGGTTTCGCAGTTGATTGGATGCGTAAGGACTTCAGTATAGTTTTTGAAGAAGCTGAAAGGATTGGTTTTGAATTACCGGTAACTTCTCTAGTGGATGGGTTCTTCGCTGAATTACAAGAAAAAGGTCACAGTCGGTCAGATGTTTCATCTCTCATAGAGTTGTTAGTAGAGGAATAATTTTTCAAATCCTATATGGCGAAGGTGTGGTCAGATCGCTTGCGGTGGTTCGATTCAACTCTCTTCTAACCCCTTTGTAGTCGTTTAATGCTATGTGCTGAGTTGATCTGTTGTCCCAGATGACCAAGTCACCAGACGACCATTTGTGTCGGAAAGTGAATTGGATTCCTGTAGTCCAGTTGTTCAACCATTTTAATAGAGCTTCTTCGTCGTCTTTACTTTCCAATTCAGGTCCTTTCAGACCACGAACGTAAGTAGGGTTAAAGAAAAGGGATGGCTTCCCGGTTTCTGGATGTTCGCACACCAGAGGATGTTCCTGTGTTTCGTTAGCTGTCTCAGAGGTTTCTATATTCATATTTGATAGTTGAGAATGAAGATCCTGTTGGGCGGGCGAGTAGGAAGCGCTTGCAGAGTGCACGGCGGTTATTTCTCCTAGCCGTTGTTGAGTTGGTTCATCAAGTTGTGAATAGGCAGTGGTTGTAGATGCCCAAACTGTGTCCCCTCCGACTGGAGGCACATCGATAGCATAAAGAATTGTGAATGCAGGTGGGATAGGGAGAAAAGAGAAATCGCTGTGCCATACTCCTCCGAAATTGAAGGCATCGGGTTCGGTGCTTTCTTTCACTACTTTTATTACTTCAGAGTTATCTTGAAGTGGTTTAACAAAAGGAACAGGCGAATAAGGACCTAGAAGGTGGCTGAAGGCAACTTGGTCTTCAGGTGACAATTTTTGATTTGGGATTACCGCAACTTCAAACTCGCAAATAGCGCTTCTGAGATCCTTTATGAGTTCATCATCAAGGTCAGAGTTTAGATCAAGTCCTTCAATTCGGACCCCAAGGACTCCAGTTAACGGTTTTATTTCTAACGAAGTTTTCAAAATTTCCTAGAGGATTTGTGAAAGGAAAAGTTTGGTTCTTTCTTCGGTTGGGTTGGTGAAGAAATGTTCAGGAGTTCCCATTTCCACTATCTGTCCACCCTCCATAAACATGATCTTGTCTGCAACTTCTTTAGCGAAACCCATCTCGTGTGTAACGACCATCATCGTCATACCCGACAGCGCTAATTCTTTCATCACATCTAGAACTTCTTTGATCATTTCTGGATCCAGTGCAGAGGTAGGTTCATCAAAAAGCATCACTTTTGGTTCCATTGCAAGGGCACGTGCAATAGCTACGCGCTGCTGTTGTCCACCCGATAGCTGACCAGGAAACTTGTCAGCCTGTTCAGGGATTCCCACTCTTTCTAATAACGCCGTGGCTTGTTCTTCAGCTTCAGTGCGAGGTTTTTTTCTGACCCAAATCGGAGCAAGACTTATGTTGTCTCGTACGGTCAGATGAGGGAAAAGGTTGAACATTTGGAAAACCATTCCAACTTCCGATCTCACCTTTTCAATGTTTCTCAGATCGTTAGAAAGTTCGACCCCGTCTACGACTATTCGACCCTCTTGATGTTGTTCCAGTCTGTTAATGCATCTGATCCAAGTGGATTTTCCTGATCCAGAAGGACCTAGTACAACCACAACTTCTTGTTCTTTTATTGTAGCTGAGACACCGTTTAGAGCTTGAAAGTCGCCGAACCATTTCGAAACACCTTCACAAACAATCATGTCCTGAGCATTTGTTAAGTCACGGTCTCTTCTGGTTGAAGAGGCAGTTTCGTTATCACTCATTTTTTTACCTTACCTTTCACCAAGCCCAACGCGTTTTTCTACTCGTTGACTAGCTTTCGACATGGAAAAACAAATCACAAGATACACCAGAGAAACAAAAAGTAGATTTTCTCTTGTGCTGCCCATGTATTCGGTTTGTCCCGGAATTACAGATCTGGCTATATACAAGAAATCAAAGATGCCAATTATCGCTAACAAACCGGTTTCTTTGAAGGTAGCGATAATTTGTCCGACCATTGGAGGTATAGCAACTCGTAAAGCTTGTGGGAGGACGATAAAAAATGTTTTTTGAGCGTTGGTCATACCCACAGCCTCAGCTGCTTCATGTTGCCCGCGTGTAACTGATTGGAGTCCACCGCGTACATTTTCAGCTAGGTAAGCAGCCTCGAAAATAATAAAAGCGATTGTTACGGCAGCTATTTCAGTTAGGTCCATGCCCTCAGGTAAAAATAGAGGCACCATAACGCTAAAGAAAATCAAAATAGTTATTAGAGGAACGCCTCTTATGAACTCAATAAAGGTTGTCGAAATAATTCGGAATATTGGAAATTTCGATGTTCGTGCAAGGGCTAAAAGAACACCTAATGGAAACGCTAGAACCATCGTAAAGAAAAATATCATCAAAGTAATGGCGAAACCTCCGATGAAAAAATCACCAGGAACCTTTGCTGTGGAAGGAGTGTTTATTGCGGTGATAAGCCAGCAAAGAATTACCATCGTGGCAATCCACACTTTGGCATATCTAATTCGCGCTGGTTTCTGACCGCTGAAAGTTGGTGCAGCTAAAGCGAAAAAAGCTAAACAAAGAGTCAAAATTCTTACAATCATCAGCATGGAGATTGCAAATGTCCCAAATCCGATGAAAAGAATTGCGGTTGAAATTATGCGTCCTTTTTCTCCAATTTCTGGTTTCGTCAGCCAAAGTAAAAGAACTGATCCTACGACTGAGAAGAAAACAAATATTGGTATGTCTGTCGAAAAAAGGTGACCGGTGTCAAAATCAGGATCCCTGAGAACTAAAAAGAGAAGGAAAAGTGGGGAAATTAACCAAGCAGCGGATAAAACAGCTTTGCTTTTTGCCTCGTCGATTTTATCCCTGAAAATACAAGCAAGAAAATAAGAAGATATGGCGACACCCAGCATTATCGTCCACGGCAGCTTGGTTGTCATTGCTACAGTGCCAGGTTCTGCAAGTATTTTTGGTGTTCGAGTAGAGATATAGCTGTGATGACCGTAAGGGATTACCCATAGGGAGAGAATCGCTAAAAGAAAAGCTCCTGACAAGAGAGTTAAGGAGCTGACAGTTTTCTGTTCATCAGCTGGTTTTAGGAACATTCCTACTCCGATAATGAAAACACCTATAAGTAGCCAAATTATTGTTGCTTTGTTACTGAATGGAGCCAAAAGAGTGGTAAGTAAAATGAACGCACCAATTGCTAATAGCTGTTTTCCGACTTGAGCGATTTGCACTCTTCGACCAGCACGCCAGAAAGCTAGAGAGACTCCTGCAAGGAAGAGTAAGAATCCGAGACTTACCCAAATCCTAACGTACTGGTTTTCGGGGTAAGCCTGTGTCATAAGTAGGCGCATGTTTGTCGCAGTAGCCGACCATTGCCTGAGGGGGTTAAAAATAAAGCTAAGTAGCCCTCTTAAAATCAGCAGAATGGCTGCGACAGAAATAACTGTAAGAATTGAGTTGAAGGTGCTAGAGAAAAGGTTTGCTTTAAGCCATTCACTCGGAGAAAGCGCAGCTATCTTCGGAGGCAGTTCTCTGCTTGATGATTCTGCTTCTGCGGGGTCAGAATTCAGTTGATCCGTCGAAGTTGAGTCTTTAAAATTCGTCATCGTTCTACAATCTTCATTCGGACGTTGTAAAAGTTAACTATGACTGAAATTGTCAAAGAACAGGTGAGATAGAAAAGCATCCAAATTGCCATCACAGGAAGAGATTTTCCTGTTTGGTTATATACAGTCTGTCCTACTTGAACAATGTCGCTGTAGCCAACTGCTATTGCAAGTGAAGTATTTTTTGTAAGGTTCAAATATTGGTTACCCATAGGTGGCAGGATGATCCTTATAGCCTGAGGTAGGACTATGTGACGAAGAGATTGACCTCTGCTTAAACCGACGGCGTTCGCTGCTTCGATTTGACCTTTAGGAACTGCGAGAATTCCGCCTCTAATTATTTCTGCTACAAATGCTGAAGTGTAAAAAACCACCCCGAAAAAAACAGCGGCAAAACCCGGACCCATGGTTAACCCGTTTGTGCCGTAGTTTGCAAATTTCCCTGGTTTAACTATGTCAGGTTTCATAGCGTCAAAAGGTCGAGCAGCGCCATCCACTTCGAATTTGGCTTCAAGCATGTGGAACAGGTCTCGACCGCTATTCAGTATCCAAGAAGATATTCCGGTCCAAGCAACAACAACGATTATCGCTATCAAAGCACCAGCACCAACAAAAATCATCCTGAAAATGTCATCATCAATTAAGGAAAGATGACCTGTAGCACTTCTGCGACTTGCAAAGAAATTACGGATCCAGCGAGCAGCAAAAAAGATAAGAATGGAGGATAGAAGGACTTTTATGAGAGTTGTTGGTATGTTCTCGAAAAGAGTAGCTAAGGCGGAAAATATTCCACCTACAAAACCAAATACTGGGTGAATAAAAAGACCTATTAGAGCGAAGGTGCAAACCGTGAAAAAAGCCCAATAAACGGCATGAGTATTTTCACCGGTTAGATCGTGTTTCTTTATACGTTGTTTTCTTATAAAAAAAGCTGCAAGGCATCCCACCGCAACGACGGTTATCCATTGATAGAAACCGTCAGAGATAAAAATTCTAGGCATAGATATGCCCTTATTTGATACATGCAGCCATCCATTGATTGGTCCTGACTCTAAGCTCACTCTGGGTAGGGCAGTTAAAACTGCGAAGTAGAAGATCATCTGCACTAGAAGAGGAACGTTTCTCAGGGTCTCTATCCATAAACCAGCAAGACGCTTAATAAGCCAGTTGTTTGAGAGTCGCGCTAAGCCGACCACCACTCCCAGAACAGTTGCGAAAATTATGCCTACTACGGCCATTCGCAGCGTGTTGACCATTCCCACCCAAAGTGCTCTTCCACCTGTTGCAGGTGAAGTGTCTATGCCTTCACTCAGTTGGATGTCAGGAGGTCTTTCAAGAAAATCAAAACCAGTATTGATGTTTCTGGCTCGAAGGTTGTCACCAGCTTGCCCCGCAAGAAACCACAGGGAGGCTACTACTACTGCCAAAAGTCCTATTTGAGTAACCCATTTGATTACGACTACGTCACGCCATAAAGGAACCCGTTGTGATACTGCCTTTAAGGTGCTTGATTTTTCTTCTGCATGTGATTGCATAGGTTTCTTTTCAATCAAATATGAGACTGGGTTATGGAAAGCATAGCAAATGCTGGTCTGTCTGTAATAGGTGAAAAAGTCCTAGGCCCAAGGTGAGTTTCACCTTGGGCCATTAGGACTTAATTTAAAAAGATAAGAGTTTTACTTATCGTGCTGGTGGAGCATAAATCAATCCACCATCTTTCCAGCCGGCATTAGCTGAACCTTCACGATAGAGACCTACTGGATTGAGGTTTCTATTGTAAATGTCGCTGTAGTTACCGACTTGTTTGATTACTTGATGGAAAGCGTCTGCGCTTAATCCCATTGTGGTTTGAAGTTCTCCATCACCACCGAGAAGACGTCCTAGCTCTCCTTCTTTAACAGCTGAATCAACGTTGCTCTGATTTACTCCGTATTCATCAGCAATAATTGTTGCATAAACAGTCCAGTTAATTGCGTCTGCCCACTTTGAGTCGTTCTGACCGTATGTAGGTCCAAGAGGCTCCTTGGATATAGGAGTAGCTGGGAAAATTACCCATTCCTCATCAGCTGGTTGCTGTTTCACTTTACGTCCGACAAGGGCCGATCCGTCTGTGGTTGAAATATCACAAGCTCCATCGATGAAACCTTGCCAGTACTCATCGCTTGTTTCGAATGTTTTAAGTGTGATATTTACACCTGCGAGTTTTGCATATTCAGAAACATTCTTTTCAGTGGTTGTTCCTGCATTTGTGCATACAACTGCGCCTTCAAGGTCAGCGGCTCCTGAGTTTGCGTTAAACCCATCGGAAGCACGTCCCATAAGCTGCTGTCCGTCATAATAAGTTGTTGGTCCAAAGTCCATACCGACATCGGTATCACGGCTCTGGGTCCAGGTTGTGTTACGCATTAGTACGTCAACGTCGCCACTTTGTACGGCGGTAAAACGCTCTGATGCTGTAAGAGAAGTGAATTTAACTGC
>CEUS01031687.1_pt1 | contig 41307 bp, 28 predicted proteins | sample 427031 | NCBI WGS metagenome assembly CEUS01 (sample SAMEA2622837, study PRJEB7988) | marine metagenome | biome: marine biome (ENVO:00000447); feature: marine epipelagic mixed layer (ENVO:xxxxxxxxx); material: "saline water (ENVO:00002010), including plankton (ENVO:xxxxxxxx)" | depth 140 m | reverse complement strand
TAGCGCCTCATTGTGCTTTCAGGGTGAGTCACACCTGCTGGCCCTTCAACTCTCTCACCGCAACCAGCCCGTCCCAAATATGGATTGTAATACGTAGTCCAACCGCAGACGGTTCATCAGTGCAATCACCGCAGACTGTGCGAGCTTTCGACGCCGATCACGGCAGCTTGAGAATAACACAGCCAAGGCCTCAGGACGCTTTCGGATCCTTTTTGTCTACGCCAAAGGGAAAGAACGTACGTGCTCTCTTGACCGCAGCGGGATCCACCTTTTCCAGCTCTTTGATGTGTTCCTTCGACTGAGGCAATGGGCATGCTCTCAAGTAGTTGATAACCGGAACACGTACCCAGCTCGACTTCTCGTCGGCATCTTTGAAAAGAGACACCAGCCGCGCCATCTGCGACCAGTCTTCCCATTTGGCCAGGTCGGGGATCACAAGGTCGGCAAGCTGTGGCCGGTCAAGCATATAACGCAACCCAACCAGTAACCTTTTACGCGGAATTAACTTGCTTTGAGTACCATGAAAACGAATCGCCATAATCGCTGCGTACGTGTCGGCATATTCAGCTTTTTTGTTCTTCAGAAACAACTCTTCAATCAGTGGCATTCCTTGGGCACCACGTAATGTCAGATAGCAGGCAATCATCGCGTCCAAGCCTGCTTTCTTTCGGCGGTCTTTCGACTTCAAGAACCGTTCCAAGAGAGGCAAATCCTCTGACGTTCCACAGACACCTAACATCGTCAAATACAGTCGTCTACGGCTGGCAGGAACATTCTCGTCCTTGATCCACTGAATCAGTTGCTCATGGTCCATTTCCGTCTTCAGAGCGATCACCCAGTCATAGGGGGCCTTGGCAAATTCGTCGTAAGCGTCGCGGGCCAGCATTTCATCTTCGTCTTCCAAATGCGATTGAAAGAAACGAAGTCGATTCGCTCCCTCCGTCGGAACAGCACCAAGGCGGGCCAGATATTTCTCACCGCGCCCCGTCAGTGCAAGTGGCGTAGTCCACATAATCTTGGGCGGATCCACTCCCATGATCAAGAAAGACTGCCCCGGCTTAGCCTTACCGAAATACAAAGTCGAAATCCGTTTCAATTTTCCAACTAGTGACTTCCCCTTGAGCACTTTGGTGATCTCAAACACTGCCTTGGGAACATCTTCTCCCGACAATTTCCCAGGCTTGGCATCCTTCTTCGCCGCAGGAGGACCACTTACCAGACGGGTCAAGGCAACCACATGCATCGACGCAAATTCTTCGGTGAACGTCTGAGACTGGGCAGCACAGAAAGGGCAGGCCAGTGCCTGGCGTGCAACCGCGTCAAACGCCGGAACCAACAGCACTATCGAGAGGACAACGCGTCGCACCATGACCTACTCTCTCTTGAATGAAAAATTGAATCGAAGTGGCAAGGCAAACGGCCGAAATCGAAAACCTCTGACCGCGCACTACAGCGTTCGCGGGGTGTCGGCAATCAAGTCAGGCAGACGCTTACGCCTCTACCTGGCGGTGCGCCGCATCGACTGACGACACACCGATAATTCGCAAGGCTCTATTTACTCATATTCGAGTAGCAAACGCAACTTAAGAATCCCCCTGGAAAACCACCTTATCTCACATCAACGACACGTTCATCATGCCAACACCACCCGGCGATGGAATTCCACGCCACGGCTCATTTACCCAAGGAAGCAGCGACATCGGTGCGGTAGGCCACGGCCGCGGGTGCAAATCCGACCAAGACTGCCAACCCGATCAATCCCGGAACAATTAACAATTCCGGAGAAATCATCAATCCCAGATGGTCCTGAGCACCCAGTAACGTCCCTAAATCGATCGTCGCCGGGGCAATGTCAAAAAAACCGATAGACACCCCTGTATAGGATTCAATCAAAGGTGACAGCAAGGCGGACAAGCCATGTGCCGCAACCCAGCCACTCACTCCACCTAACAGGGCGAGCATAACTGATTCCAGCAAAATCACAGCCATCACGGTTTCGCGTCCAGCACCCAGGGCCCGCATTACTGCGATCTCGTGTCGTCGCTCACTCATTGAGTTGTAGATACTGACCATAATACTGACTCCAGACACCACACAAATCATCACCGTCAGTCCCAGCAACACCGCCTGCAGCGGACGGACCAGTACATTAAACAGCCTAAACACTTCTTCTACAGGCAGGACAGCTTGCGCCACATTCCCTTCGTCAATCAGATTCTCCATAAATATCGCATGACTGGCTTGCCTGGTGTTCAACAGTACGGCGGTTACCTCGCGTTGTTCCACAGGCAAGGGGGTCAAGAACTCGTCGGTTTCCCCAGCAATCTGAGGCGATGCCATTCCTTCCTCATCGTCGCCCACTTCGACCGGCTTGGCATGATCTTCCATCAGGTAAAAACCTTCCATGTTGATAAATACCGCACGATCCTGTGGCGTCCCGGTTGGGCTGAGAATCCCGACAATCGTAAATTCTCGAGCATGTGCTTCACCTTCTTCTGCACCGTGCGAAGGTGCCACCCGCTGGCCAATCTCCAAAGCCAATTCACGAGCAACCACCGCACCTACGACGGCTTCAAAATACGAATTTTCCTGGCTCCAAGTCTTGAAGTTCCGGCCTTGCTGGAATTCGTAAACCTGGTCTCGATTGTCCCCGTAACGCAGTTCATCAAACATCTGGGGAACCGTCCCGATTACTCGAAATTGATCGAGATAGTCTCCCAGACATAAAGGGATAGCAAGGTCGATGAAAGCGCCGTAGCGTGTCTCTCTGCCAACTTCAAGAGCCGCTACACGAGGCCGGCCCGACCGCTGCACAAAAAACTCGCTGTAGTCCCATTGCTTCGCAGTCGCTTCTTCGATTGCGTCGGCAACAACACACTCAGCCAGGGCCGCAATTCCGCCCGCGCCGTGCCCCACCAGGGCGCCCGTGAGCCGGGCATCCCAGTTCATATCGAAAGCCTGCCTCTGCAGAGAATTCTGATACTGCTGATCGCGTTCTGGCGTCGGAAAAAACTCCAGAAAGTAATCGTAGGGAATGTTCTCGATCGGATCACTCAAGTAATAAACCGAATTCAACGTTAACTGCAGACTACCGCCTTTGGCACCAACAATCATGTTGTAGCCAAAGCTTGAGTTCCGCCGGAACGACTCCGACAGAAGGCCATAAATGGCCAGAACCGTCACTACCAGGGTCACGCCCAAAGCCATCGATGCAGCAGTCAACAACGAGGCTAATCCCCGCTGCCGAATACTACGCCAAGCAATTGTCCAAAGACTCATCAGAACACCTGGACTCCGACAAACCCCAGCGGGACCGCACGCGATACAACACCACGACAAACTCGGCCTGACTGAATCACCAAAGAACGCTCCATTCCGCACTACTCGCTGCAGTACCTCTCATTTCCCATATCTGACAGCGCCACATCCGGCATCCATATGCAGCAGGCTCCCCCTCACTTCCACTCGGGCTCCCTTTAGACTGCGTTGCGTTTGCCTGTACTTACCCATCATCAGCCGGCATCCTCTCTCCCTGAACGACTCCAACGCGGTTGATCTCTTCGAGATGGTCTATTCGATCAAACTGGCGGGCCACTTCAGCGCCATGCGTGACCATCAGTAATGCGATCTTCTCCTCCTGACACGTATCGCGTATGAGATCGATCATGTTCTGCTGATTGGCGGGGTCAACATTGGCAGTCGGCTCATCCGCCAATAGTAAACGTGGCCGGTTCGCCAGCGCACGTGCCACAGCCACTCGCTGCTGCTCGCCAACCGACATGGACTGCGGCTTATGTTTGACGCGATGAGCTAGCCCAACGCGTCCCAACAGGTCCTGGGCGCGGTCGTGATCACGTTTTCGGCGGGCGAACGTCATCCCCAACAGAACGTTTTCAAGGGCCGAAAATCCTGGCAGCAAATTGAACGTCTGAAATACGTAACCCAAATTAGCTGCGCGCAGTCGATCCCTGCCGGCTTCCGAAAGCTTACTTAAATCCAAACCATCCAAGACCACCTTGCCGCTATCAACTGTCCGAATCCCGGAAATGACATGAAGCAAAGTCGTCTTGCCACAACCACTGCGCCCCAACAAGACCATCTGCTCTCCCTCTTGTATTTCAAATAAGGGAATATCCAGGATCTCGAGGGTCTCTCCGTTGGGCTGGCGGAAGGACTTTCGGACGTTTTCAAGTCGCAACATCGTAATCGGCAGAAACCGAGATGAGGGGGTATTCGTGTTGCACGATTGTTGACCAAACATTCAAGCCGCGTCAAGGACTAATCAGCTGATGCGAAGGCAGATAGTTGGGGCGCTCGCGCCCAACAGCCCTTGCAGTCTTTCACCTGTTCCAGGTTATTCGAAAAGCAACCGCATATTGCTTTGGCACCTATCAGATAGATTCCACCAGGGCTCCGCCTGCCTGCGTGAATCGCAAGTTAACGACGATGCATGGCTCGACGGAGGTCCCGCGCGACGTCAGCCTTCTTCATTTCCTCACGTTTGTCGTGCAATTTCTTGCCACGACACAAACCCAAGAGCACTTTCGCAACCCCGCGTTTGTTGAAATAAAGTTTCAAGGGGACGAGAGTCAGCCCCTTCTCGTGGGCCTGCCCGGCAAATTTACGAATTTCACGCTGATGCAGAAGCAGTTTCCGGGGTCGTTTCGAATCATGGTTCCAAATGGTTGCCTGCCGATACTCAGGAATGTCACAACCCAGCAACCATACCTCACCATCACGCACACGAGCATACGATTCATCAAGCGAAAGCCGGCCATCTCGCATACTCTTGACTTCACTACCCAGCAGCACAATTCCACATTCAAGTGTTTCCAGCACTGCAAACCGGTGGCGTGCTTTCCGATTCTCCGAAATCGTTTGCAAGCTATTGGACTTAGCCTTATCGGCCTTGCCGCTCAGCTGCTTGTTTTTCTTGGCCATCCGTGGGTGATTTCTCGGTTGCCGGGGGAGACGTCTCTTGAACGTCCTCGGGCTGTTTCTCTGCCCCATCACGGTCCGCTGGGGCAACGACCGCATCGGCGTCGTCAGCCACATCCAATTCCTTCAGGCCTTCAGCGCGCCGAAACGCATTAGCCATTTCCATCAAGGGAAAATCCGTGGGAAAAGGAAGGTCCAGTTGACTCAACAGACGTTCATACGACAGGGTCGAGTGGTAAACATCTTCCGATGTCACGTCACCCATGAGATTCGGATACTGTTTGTAAATATCACCCCAAATGACAAAAGCTTCCTCGAAAGCAGTTCGAGCCTCGTCTAACTTGGTCGCATCAAGCAATTCCTCACCTTCATGAACCAAACGCCGGGCTCGTAATGTTGTCTCCAATTGCTCTACGTCGCAACGGGTTTTCCAGTATTCGTAATTAACAATCGAACGGTAACGTTCAATTCGATCGGCCTGCAACTCAAGATCGCTTGCCTGCTGCGCTATGGCTCGAGCCTTAACGCGGTGGGCCTTTGGAAATCCCGAGTGAGCCACCATTTCTTGAGGCAGAACAATAAGTAACTTCTTCGCCATCTCGACGTTACCCCAGTCCATCATCGTCCGCTCTTTGTCAGGCTTTGACAACGCAGACTGCATCTCTTCGGGCAGCGTGGAACGTTTTGCCTTCAAGATTTCTTCCTTCAAACCTGGCTTGTATTGCTCCAGGTCCGAGACAATTTCCTGGTTCTGCTTATGCAAGTCCTCAAGTTCATTCAACCGGAGATTAACTCCCCATGTTGTCGGAATCTGTCGGTTCCCAAAAAGATCCCATTCATCAGAAGCAAGCTGCCAGGCCGATAGCAGCAAATCAAAATACGCCTCTTGCTCCAGAGCAGTGGCATAATTGATCGGAGCCATCGCCACGTTGGAATGGTAAATCAAGGGACTCTTGCCGTAATAGCTCGTGATATTGTCCTTACCCTGGTAAGTCGTGATGCTTTGAATGTCATTCCTGAGCCCTCGGTTCAGGATGACTTCTTGCCCTAATTTGAACCAGAGACGAGAAGCAAGCCAGTTGTCAGGTAGTCGGTCGGGACCGAGCACCTCGAAAGAATCCATGTCAATTCCGGCGCGCCTGCGAATGGGACGCATATCTGCGTGGAATTCGTCATCAACACGAAACAAGCGACGGTATTGCAGCTTTTCATCCGCAAGTCCGATCTTCTGGCCAGTAAACCAGCCGACACTCCACAGTAACCGAGGATGACTTCGGTTGAACTCGGTACCTTCCAACAAGTACCGAATGCCCCGCGTCACCCAGCGATACCGATGGCGATAGTCGTCGAATTCCGCAGAGATGTTATAGGAGAGGTTATGAGCCTGGAATTCCCAAATCGAGATAAAATTAGGCTGCAACTTGGCGATCTGATTGAGTGTCGCTGCCAGGTTGTCCCAGTCTTCTCGGATCTTATAGTCGTGGGCCTTGCTCCACAGAATATTGGCAGCGACGCCACGCATGCCCAAAGTGACCAAACGCATCGATTCACTGGCAGGATCGATATCCCCCAAGCTTGCTTGCGCTAATTCTTCACGCTCTCGAACTTGAGATAGAAGGCCGCCAGGGCGGCGGCCTTGTTCCTCGGTAACAGGTGGCTGTCCGAGCCAGAACAGAGGAATCAACAGAACTGCAATCGTTCCGATGTAAACCGCTTTTCGAGTGACCGTGGCGTTTTGATTCATGCCGCGACTTCTCGTGTCTTCAAGAAAAAGTAACCAACCAAGGCTGCTGCCAAAGTATACACCAAACCGATCGTTAGATTTCGACTCAACAAACCGCCGTAAATATCAAATCCGTAGGCAACGTAATCTGTCGTATCAAATGCATTGTAATTCGGAAGGATGTTTGCAGTAAATGACATTAACAGGAGCAAACCCTGATCTACAAATTGAACCACTTTGGTCACTAACTGGTCGGAGAACTCACCACTCAAATTCATTTGAGTCAACAAACGTACCGTCGCCTCGATCGGCCCACCGCCTTCGAGATCTCCTGTTCGGATATCAGAGACAAATTCACTGCGGAAGCCGAGTATTACGCAACTAAAAGTTGTCAACATTGCCACTGCGGCATTTAGAAATGTACTGAACATGACACCGAAAGCAGTGACCATCACCATCTGCAGCCAAATGCCGATGTAACCCTTGAAAAAATTCATGAAAAAGGGCGCATCCGCGGACCGCACGTAAACATCACCCTGAGCCATTCCAAAATACTGAGCGCGTTCGGAGCACTGAACAATCACATTGAGTGCTCCATCCTTGCTAACTAGGTCCTTGAAAATGTCACCCTCACGTGGAATCCCGTCTCTTTCAATAACATCCAGTGACCGGCCAAAAACAATCTCATCGATACTAAATTCTTTAGCTTCGAAGCTCACCGGAACACTTCGCATCGCTGCGCCGCTGTCAGGATTACTCAAGTAAATACTACCCAACACGCCTCTTTCGATTTCACCCTTGAAGCTACGAAACACGCGCAAATTCAATTCCAACGACAACTGCTCTGGAAAAGCCTGTTCGGTAATACCGCTGAAGGTCCAAATGGCCGCCGCCTGCGAGCCACCTTCAATGTACCCACGGTAGTCCCATTCCTTACCGACGTTGATTCCTTGTTGCGCTGATTGCCCGTTACGATCGAGAAACATTAATCCGCCGTAAATCGGAACGCGCGCTTGCAACCACCCCTGGGGAGGGCCGATCGAAAAAACAGGTTTGCCATCTTGTCCCGATTGTTTTACGACTCGGACCTGGTGCCAGTGGCCGCGTTGAATATCAGTCTGACCTTCACCATTCTGATGCACTTCAAACGTATGGGTATGGCGGTCTTCGGACGTAAGGGTGCCCCGCCACACCACAGGATTCTCCTCCTGTCCACCCGCCACGCCCTCAACTCGTTCGACAGACTCAACCGCGTGCGTATGGCTCAGGCCTCTGCGCACGAACAAATAGCTTCCAAACCCCATCACCACGAGCATCGCGGTACCAACCGCAACAAAGCCAAGAATTCTCCCCAATACAATTTCCACTTGGCGCACTGGCTTTGTGAGAATCGTATGGATCGTCTTATTCTTGATATCGTTGGGAAGGCTAAACGTACTCAACAAAAGCCCTAAGGCAAGCGCCAGATACGTCGTCATCGTCAATACGAAACTGATGTAGAGTCGGGCGGGATGTTCACTGCCGCTATCTAGAAACCAGCCAGCGAACAACAAGACCAACATGAATATCGCAACAACAATCAGCACGCGCCGACGAACGGCCTCGTTAATCGCCAGCCGAGCCATCGCCCATACGCGCCGGGGCGATATGTGAGAAATGTCTGTGACACCTGCCGCAACGGTGCGTGCGACGGTGTAAAACCCTTCCGAAGGACCATGCCGGGCCACGGAAAACAGGTAACACACAAAGGCCACAGTGGCTGAAAGCGCGGGCACAATCAGCAAGAACACCCCTAGCGCGCCGATTTTCATTTCGCTGCCATCGCCACCGGGCAGCAGCCACTCGAGAAAGGAGAGAAGTTCTAATTCGTCAACAACCATTGTTTTTCAGCCAAAAAATAGACGTCACCGCAGGTCTAACATCACAGACGAGGGAGACAAGCCTCATTCATGTTCCACAGTTCGGCGCCCAGGACGTTCTTCGCTATCGCGTACGATCCGCAAAAACAACTCCTCCAGTGTCGACGTCGGATGCTCCATCGCCATTAACTTGCCACCGTGTCTGCTAATCACTTCTCGAATTTCGTCTTCAGCCTCCGCACTTAAACCACGAGCCTGTACTTGAGTAACGTCTTTTACTGTCAACAGACTATCAACACGCCCCATTTCCTTCAGGTCTCCCTGATGCAGGATCGCAATTCGGTCGCAGACGTCTTGCACGTCGGCTAACAAATGGCTGCACATCAAAACCGTCTTGCCTTGTTCCCGCAACTTGATAATCAAGTCCTTCATCTCTCTCGTACCAATTGGATCCAACCCAGTCGTTGGTTCATCCAGGAGAATCAATTCGGGATCGTTAATTAAGGCCTGTGCCAATCCAATCCGCCGAGTCATTCCTTTGGAATATTCACGCAACTGACGGCGTTTCGCCCATTCCAGCCCGACCATATCGATAAGCGAATCAACTCGTTCACGACGCGTCTGGGCGTCCATATCGAACAAACGCCCGTAGAAATCAAGTGTTTCCTCAGCATTCAAGAATCGGTAGAGGTAGGACTCTTCTGGCAGATAGCCGATGCGTTCATTTTTTTCGACATCGCTCGCGTCACGATCAAACACAAGCGCCTGCCCGCTCGTGGGAAATAGCAATCCCAGTAATAGTTTGATCGTTGTCGACTTTCCTGAACCATTAGGGCCGAGAAGTCCAAAAATCTCACCGCGACGCACTTCCAGATCAAGTGCATTCAAAGCGCGCACTTTCTCGCGACCCCAAAAATCACGATAAACCTTACGCAAGTTGCGAGTTTCAATGACGACCTCAGACGGTTCCGTCTCTGGTGTAGCCGGCTCCGGGTTTGTCACCGTTTCCACTGACATGGGCCTTTATCCTGAAAGGTATTTCCTGGCCAAATCTTTGACCGATCTGAACAATGGTGAATGCTCGTGCGAATGCTCGCAGACTTCAGCAACCAGAAACTTGTTGAAATGAGTGATCGTACCCGAAGTACCAAACGCGCCATTCATCTGAAGCAACGTGCCAGGTAGAATCTCTCAGCTGAAATATCGATAAAGAAATCCAAATGCAAGCTGCCTTGTTTTTGTACGGTCGGATTGGAATATGGGTTCAAGACTGCGAGAAAATCCCCCGAAATCTTGCATTTCCTGGACCAATTACAGCCGAATGACTCACTATAAGCCGGCAGTAAATACCCCGCAAGGATCGATGATTCCTCTGCATGCTACTTCGCCGAGGTTGGTCATTTGGGCGTGATGTAATCGTTAGAGACCACCTGACTTGACCAGGCAGGAGGTCACCACAGGGCTTCCAGCCCCTTAGTTCGAGAAACCGCTCATCCAGTTTCTACCGCCGATAACGCGGTAGCGCATTATCCTAATATTATACTGCGGCTTCACTCTTCGTCGCGCAAAGCGTCGAGATCCGCTCGCGGAGAAACCATGGAGAATTCAGCTGTCGATTCCGACTATCGTGCGGCCTTGGGGTTTCTACTCGACCGAATCAATTACGAGCGAAACCCAGCGGCCGCGCAGACAATGCGGAACTTCAAACTCGACCGCATGGGCAAACTCCTGGCGGAACTAGGCAATCCGCAAGACCGTGTTCCGGTGGTGCATGTGGCGGGCACCAAAGGCAAGGGATCTACCGCCTCTATGATCTCATCCATCCTGGTCCATGCCGGGTTGCGGACCGGCCTTTACACTTCTCCGCATCTGCATCAACTCGAAGAGCGTTTCCAGGTCAATGGTGAAAATTGCAGCCAGCAAGAACTGATAACGCTGGTCGACCGGCTCCGTTCTGTGGTAACGACACTTGAAAAACAGGAATCGGCAAGCCCCACTTATTTCGAACTGACTACTGCACTCGCGTGGTTGCATTTTGCGACAAGTTCTGTCGACATTGCCGTCATCGAAGTAGGCATGGGGGGCCGCCTCGATTCAACCAACATTTGCCAGCCGTTGATTTCCGTAATAACCAGCATCAGCCTGGACCACACTGCGCAACTCGGAAACACGCTCGCTGAAATCGCTGCTGAAAAGGCTGGGATTGTCAAACCTGGAATCACGGTGATCAGTGGAGTCACAGAGGCCGAACCCCGGGACGTTATCCACCGGATCGTCCAACAGCGAGACGCACCTCTCTTCTCACTCGATCAACAGTTTTCGTTTGATGTAACCAATCGGTCAGTGTCCGAAGTCAGCAATCCGACACAACATCCAGCCAGCCCCTCCGATTCGACAACCGCAACTACGACTCTTACCTATCAAGATTTGCGAGACCCACATCACGGATCTCTCACTAATTTACGCGTGCCATTGCTGGGGACACACCAGGCCGCTAATGCGTCGCTTGCAGTTGCTGCAATCCGGCAACTACAGGACCAAGGCTGGCAAATCCAAGACCACCACATCCGCGCTGGCCTGTACAACGTGTCTTGCCCCGCACGGGTAGAAACCCTTTCGAAACATCCAGTGGTCATTGTTGATGCTGCCCACAATCTAGCTTCTGCCAAAGCACTAAATCAAACGCTCGCTGAACACTTCCAGACTCCTGGCTCTTCCATCCTGATTTTCTCCACCAGCCAAGATAAAGACGCAGCAGGCATGTTACAGGTGCTGCTCCCGCGTTTTACCCATTGTGTCGTCACCCGTTATCGCAACAATCCCAGAGCCTTAGCAGCCAAAGAGATTCTCAAAGAGATCGCTTTGATGAAGGAAAACACAGGCCTGGGGTCACTTTCCGAAATCCATGTGGCCGCCACGCCGGCCGAAGCATGGCGGAAGGCTCAAGACCTGGCCACGCCGTCAGATCTGATCTGTGTCACTGGTTCATTCTTCATTGCCGCAGAAATCAGGCAACTGTGGGCCAACGCATCGACACTAGTGGAACAAGCCGAAAACAAAGTAGGCTCTCAACAAGCAACCAGTCAGTGATCCACGGCCGTACTCCTGCCGCACACCTGTTCGAAGGAACGCGAGCCTACGGCAGTGCGCTGTGCTTGCGTAGCGACCACTCGACAACCAACAGCCCAACGAACAATGCAGCGAGCCACCCTGTGTTCCAGGCTGGAGTTGGTGGCAAGGCCTGCATGCGGACTTGTTTCCCCGCAGGCAAATCTCTCGCTAAACGCCGGGCTTCTATTCCTGCATAGTAACGTCCACCCGAACGTTCCGCTGCAGATTTCAACTCTTCTGAGTCGACTCTCAGTCGCACGTATTCATCATCCGGATTACGCACCGCAAACCGCGCCGTGGGCGAGTGCTCTGGCAGGGCCGGTTCGGCCAACCAGATTCGATATTCCCCCACAGGCAACGCCGCAATTTCGCCACCAAATTCGCCGCGCCGATTGTCAATGCGTGACATTGCAACTCGGTGCCGCCGCCCTCCCTGTCTCTGCAGGACTACCACGGCACCATCATCTCCCGCCGGCGCCAAACGTTCGTCACCAAAATGCAACACTATTCTCGCCAGATCACCAAGCCTGTATTCGTCACGACCGGCTTGCAAATTCACCGGAGCTTCGGCTGCGCTATTCCTCGAGGGGCATAGATAACGAATAAGTTGTAACCAATACCGCGCATAGTGCTGATCTCCTTCAGGGTGTCGAGACCATCGGTAACTTTCATCAGTGGCGTGATAAACGACCTTGCCTCTACCGACAAATTGCATGCTTATCAAAGGCAATGGCTCCCCGCTCTCTGCAACGCGGCGTGGGTGAATTGCCAGGACCCGGGCAGCAGGCAATACAGCGGACGCCTCCAGCATCCAGTGCAGCTCAGGAAAATCACGCCATACGCGTTGATTATCCTGAGAATCATCAACCAACCTCATAAATTCCGTCGCCTGGCCCAGCGCGGTCAATCTCGCCTGAAACGTCACATTTTCAGAAACTGCACTCGCTGCGGAAGGAAGTTGGGTCTTGGCCAAATCAATCGGCAGTAACGCGGCCAAGGGCGTCTCTCGATAGGCAAGCGGAGTAAATCTCGGACCCGCCAGAAATACAATTCCCCGTCCCTCCTTAACGACAACTTCCCTCAGACGCTCCATGAGATCCTGACTCATACGTGCTGGATCCACATCCCCGAAAACAACCACATCAACTTTCTCAGGATTAAGAGCCTCATTAGTCAGGGTATCGAGGGTCATCGTATTCTCTGCAACAAACCCGGCCTCTGCTTGATGCAAAATAGTCGTCATCTCAATAGATTGACCTGGAGATCCATTACGTTGCAAAGTCCGTCCGAGCAATGTCGTCAGGTACCTCCATTCGTAACTCGGGTAGTCCTGCACAAAAAGCACGTGGATCCGTGCGTCTTCAACCACCAACGTGTAAGGCAAGCGGTTATTTGCGAACTGCTGCTCGTCAGCTTGGGAATCTACTTCGATCACGTAATTGAAGACACCTTCGGCATCAGGTCGAAATGACAAATTAACCCTGCGAGATTGATTTGCATCAAGTGAAACCGTGACTTGCGTCACTGGTGTGGTGATACCTTCTTCACGTAACCGGACCGTCACGTCATTCACAGACAAACCTACGGAATGTAGATTCACTGAGACCGTCACTAAATCGTGTGGAAATACCGTCCGATCAGCCACCAGGTCTGAAATCCGCAAATCCCGCCGTGGGCTACTGCTGCCTAGTTGCACTATATACAACGGAACTCCCTGTCGTCGCGCATCATCCGCTACTTCGCTAAGCAATTCACCTTCCGTTGTAATGCCATCTGAAAACACAACTAAAGCTACGGTCTCGCGACCACGTTGTTGCTCAAGCAGCTCGCGCACGCGCCGGCCTAACTGACTCGACTTCCCGTCCGCTACCAATCCTCTCACGACACTCGCGGGGATCGACGCTGCCGGACTCCTGTCACTTGAAACTAAATTGCGAAGATGGAGGTTGTAATTGCTGGCAAGTCGTTTGAGTAGCGATTCTCCACGTTCCAACAAGAACAACCTGGCGAGATTGATTCGCGATGCGTTCCTCAAGCCAACCTGTCGCAATTCCCTGGCTAATTGTTCCTCTGCAGCTACGTCAACCACCTGATCCTCGTGGGCCATACTCTCAGAATTGTCAATCAACACAACCAGATCGGGAAGCACTGTCTGGTACTCACGTCGCATCCACCCAAACAACATGAACACGACCAGACCAACTGTTGCCAAACGACACAAGATCAGCAAGCCACACCGGAACCGGCTTATCAGTTGGCGTTCTCGCCTGTACAGGGCAAATACGACGATGCTGGCCGTGGCCAGAACCAAGGCAGGTACCCAGACCGGCGGTTGCCAGGAAGCCGTGTAGACCACATCACGGCCTAGCCCGTCGACAGCCACCGCCGTCAGTAGTGAACGATTCGACATTTCCACGGTTCCGGAGAATGGACAAGCACCGGCGCGAAAGAACTACGCAAAACGCAATGCGACTTCCCCAGGGCGTCCCGCCAACCAGGACTCAAATAACAACATTAACAACACGAAAGCCAAGAGGTGCCAGCCATATTCGCGGTCGGCAACTTCCGTCAGCCCCAGGCTATCCACCGACGGCTGATGCACTCCATATCGAAAGAACGGCGGTAAGAGACTTCGGTCAACACGCCGCAGTTCACTTTCTCCAGCTTGCACGTCCAAATTGACAGCAAACAATTGTGCCTGGATCGGTGCTGCAACAGGCTCGACTCGGTAAATCCCGACCTGCTGGGTACGTGAGTAACTCCAGCGAAACCGTTCCGGATGCTCCGCAGACCATTTTCCTTTGACAAGCTGCCGCAGGCCATCTGGCAGAAAGAGCTGACAGTTCGGAATATGGTTTGTCGGTTCAAACTCACCCACGAGCTGGCCACCGACCTTCAGATTACGACCGACTGTTTTTCCCCCAGTTAGCCGACTGAGCATTTCCTGAACCAGGGACACAAAATCACCGGCAGTCGGCAAAATCGTCCAAGGGATCCGTTGAGGGTGACTGCGATCAACGGACTCCATGGAAGCGGCGCTGGCAAATACTAAACAACGACCCTTCCCACAATTACGTTCTACAAGCGCTGGATCCCCACTGTCAGAAAACCGGAAAACAATCTCTGTCTTGTCATCTTCCGGGATCTGCAGCTGCACGTATCGGTAGGTCGGGATTTGGAACAACCCTGAACCAGGAACACCCCGAAAGATCTCCGCTACGGGATGCTCATAGCGAATCGGATCGAGCAGAAATCCAGCACTGGCATCCGCTGGTGCAATCAGTTCCCCCAGCTTGCATGGCAAACACTGCATCGTACCCTCAGCCTCCACCCACGCGTTGTAACTGTCGGGCTGAACCTGATCACCCAAGAATACCGCCAGGCCACCTCCGCCCCGTACAAAACGCCCCAACACGGCTGCTTCATCGGCACCAATGCGTCCCACATTACACAAGAAGACGACATCGAACTCATCCAAGGTGCGTTCCAATAGTTCGTACTCAGCAGCCAGCTCAACGGAAATGATCGGATCGATCCGGCGTGGTTCAATTGCTAATGCGAGACTCCTCGCAGCACCTGGTTTTCCACCAACACAAAGTACGTTGATCGAGTCTCTAACCGGAACACAACGCCAACACTCGTTGTCGATCAATAGGCAGTCAGGCGGCAATTCAATTCTTAACTGATGTTCACCGACAGTACGAAACCGATACTGAAACTTCACTGCAGCAGTTTCGTTCGCCGCAACACGAAACATCTTGTTTTCTACAACCTGTCCATCGACACAGATTTTCAGTGGCTGTTCATCTTGATCCTGATCAGAAAAGTTATGCACTTCTGCAACAAAATCGATGACTTGTTGAGTTGTGACCAGCCTCTGGCGCTGGTGGATTCGACTAACAGCAAGATTACTACCCGGGGCAGCCCCTACATCGATGACAAACAATTCAGCGCTCTGTCCGATTCGCCTGAGACGATCCCGAACAGTGTCTCCAGCGAGGACACTCCAGGTGTTGTATCCCAAATCTGTAAAAAAACAGACTCTCGCACTGGTCAAGCGCGGAAACTTTTGCCGTGCAGCAGAAATCGACCTCTCAATACTGCCCAATACGGTCACCAATTTCGAATCACCGCCGGCAATCGGCAAGCGTTCTAATTCACTTGCCACTCGCGCTGCATCAAATGACGGGTAGTGGATGACCGGACCGTGCTCGTTTCCCATCGCAATCAGCGTAAACGCTTCACCTTGAACTGCCGCACCAACGAGATCCTGCGCTGCCTGTTTCGCACGAGAAAACAAGGTCTCCTGCGAACGGGTGGCAGCCATAGAATACGAGTCATCCAGGACGAGAAGCGTGTGAGTACTGGTTAGATTTGGTGAAACGGAGTCGGGCAAGGAAACTGTGGCAAACTGAGGATTGGCTAACGCACTGGCAAACAACACCAGAATGAAAACCCGCGTGGCCAGGAGCAACCAACGTCGAAGTCGATCAAGATACGACTGCTTTATCAACGCGGCGTGGAGAAACCGCGTGGCAGCCCAGTCCGTACTCTGATAACGCTGGCGATTCCACAGGTGCATCACAATCGGAAACGCTCCAGCAGCAGCCCACCAGAGCATGAGGCTACTGGAGAATGGCCAGATCTCAGCCAGAACTACGACGTCAAACATGATCGTGATCATCTCGCAGCCAGTACCTGTTGAGTCGCAAAAGGCCCGGCTGCCTCCTGCCATTACTAGAACGAATCTACCACCTTGCTGATCGCCTGTGCTAACTGGTCAATTACTGCAAATGGCTCTAACAAAACTGGATGGTGCAACAAGACGGTATCTTCGGCTGCCAATTTGCTATTCACTAAATCGCCAACTTGACGACAGCGACGTGCGCTGCGTTTACCGAAACCTCGAAACCCTGCGTCAATTGCTACACCTTCGGCTTGTATTACCCTCAGAAATTCCTCGCGCGTACAGGGCGATCCCGCTCCCTGGAAAACTTTCCAGGCAAGTTTATAGTAACTAGCTTGTTGGCCGGAGTCTGGCACGCCCAATGGCTGCAACCAACTCCATCCGCCGCACTGCGCAAGCAACCTGCGAACATTTTCAGCACGCACTCGATTACGATCAGGCAATTTCTCTAGCTGTGGCAAGAGTACCGCAGCCTGTAATTCACTTAGAGGAAATGCGTCATTTCCGCGCTCGCAGAATATCTTGGCGCGTTGATAGACATCTTGTCTGTTGGTCACAATTGCTCCGCCGCGCCCAGCAGTCAGCAATTTACTACCTCCAAAACTAAGCACACCCACATCACCCCATGTGCCCGCGATGCGACCGTCGACGCGTGCTCCCGGAGCCTGGCAGGCATCCTCGACAATGGCCACCCCATGGCGATCTGCCAACTCACGCAGTTCAGACATCGACGCCAAGCCGCCGTGCAAGTGAGAGACCAGTATCGCGCGAGTCCGTTCCCCCACGCCAGCCTCGACCGCCTGGACGTCCAAGCACCAGGTTTCGCGGTCGATATCAACCAGTACTGGTCGCGCTCCCACCGCCTCAATGGCTCGAAAATTGCCGGGGAAATCATAGGCTGCCAGTACTACTTCATCGCCATCCCCAATCCCCAACCCGCGAAGAGCAACTTCGACAGCGACAGTCCCCGATGCACACAACCAGACATATTCGATGTGGTGACTTTCAGCCAGCTGTTGAGTCAACTGATCACAGTGATGACCGTGATAACGCCCCCAACTTCCATCCGCATACGCTGTCAATAACGCATCGCGAACCCCTGGGTCCATTAATGGCCAAGGCGGCGGCCCTTCAGGAAAAACAGGTTTTCCACCGTTACATGCGAGCACTGATGTCGACACTGAATTGTTCACCCGTGTTCTAGCTAGACGGACCCCAACCTCCGAAAACGGATCCACCAGACCAAATCATACTGGCGGTGAGTTCCACGTCACCTGCTCCAGGGCAGGGGCCTGCCGCAGAAAACAAACCAGGTGCAATGTGAAATGCACCAAGCCACTTGTTTTTTCATTCTCCACCATCATCTTCAAAACACATACTCGACAAACTGCGGGGCTCCAGTCCGCAGTGGTCCGCCCCTCCGACCCACTAAGGAAAAAACTTCTGCGGTATGGAACAACATCGATTCCAGCCACCGCAGAACCAGCTGCGGAAACATCATCTTCGTGGTGTTAGCAATGTTTGACTGCCCCCACCGATTCTTCAATCTTCCTGGAACGATTCTAGACCTTCCTGAAACAAAGTGTATCAGCGAGCTCCTTTCACAAGTTACGTTCTCCGGTTTTCATCGCCCAAGTGCGTCAAATTGGAAACAAACAAGAAACCTATTAGGATCTGCAACAAGCTGTGCATCGCAAGATCGCGCTTTTCGCAGGCGGCCGGGACCAAGCGGCTGAAGACTGGACCAAGGATAGTAATTTGAGTGCCTCCGAAGACGTTGACGAGATTCCACCGCCAAATATAGCAGCGGTCGAAGGAATCGGCTCTGCCCCACTGCCCAGTAGCCTGGAACGTATCCGGCCACGTGTTGAGACAGCGTTACTGGCAGGATTTCTCGCCATCCTGGGCATGCTAACGATCGGTTTACTGCTACCACTGGTCGTCGTATTGGTGCGACCGCCTGCCGAATCTCTCCAAGAGTCCGTTCCCGCAGGTGAGGGCATTAAGCCACTCGCGGCGCGTTATCCGGGCATGCTGGTCCTTTTCTCACTCCTGCCGCAGTTAATGCTCGCTGCCCTGGCTTTAGGCGGAAGCTGGTTGTCCCCTGACGGCTGGCGCCAAAGATTGGGGCTCACTGCGGGCAGCATGCCCAAACGCTTTTGGATCTTATTTGCCCTTTCGACACCAGTAATTAGCGTTGTCACCGGACTGTTGATTTCACAACTAACCGACCACTTGAGTCAGCGAATGCAAGAGCTCGGCGGTTTGTACGGTGGCCATACCGGACTCTTTGGCTTGCTCGCACTCTCGTTGCCAACACTGGTACCGGGACTCTGCGAAGAACTTTTGTTTCGGGGCTATGTACAGACACGTTTGCTCAAGGCATGGCAATCATGGAAAGCCATCCTGGTCACATCCCTGTTATTCAGCGCCGCCCACCTCAGTCCGATTCACGCATTGGGAGTTTTCCCCCTGTCGTTGTGGCTGGGAATCATCGCAATGCGGTGCGGCTGCATCTGGCCGGCAATCTTCGGTCACACTGCAAATAATCTGTTCGCGTTGACCGTATTACTCGCAAGCCCACGCGCCACCACGGTCCCACAGATCTCGATCGCCCTGAGCTTGTTTTTTGCCATCTCCACGTGTGCCTGGATAGCCTCGATTTTTCATCTGAGTTCCCGTCCAGTTGCCACGCGTTCCCACGAGAGTTGATACAATCCGGCTGCTCTCAGTTCCTGACTGTGAAGTTTCGCCATGGCAAAGGTCTACCAGGAGGCTCCATTGATGTCTAACACGGCCCTTCGTCAGTCGAGTAGCAAGCCACGCAGACTAGTATCCTTCCCGACCTTATGCGTATCGCTGACATTGTGGGCATGCACAGCAGTAATACCTGCACACAGTTTTCAGAACGCAAAAACTCTTCTCCAGCTGACGGGGACCTATTCCGGCATTGGAGTACTAACCGGAACACCAACTCCAAATCTGATCGTGGAACTCTGTCGAACCAGCCAGCTGGTTTGGTTTGTGCAACTCAATAATCGCACGTCAGCCCAAGCAATGCGCGTCGAAATGGACCGTGCAGGCCTGTTGGGTACGCGTGTTTATGTTGAACATGGTTCCCCCGAGCATCTACCACTGGCAGACAACTTCGTTGACAACCTGTTTGTCATCGGTACACAGGGAGAGGTCGCGCCCCCGGTCCGGCGAGAGATCTTGCGTATTCTGCATCCTGGCGCCAAGGCAGTAATCGGAAGCAAAATCATTACGAAAGCCCACCCGCCTGGAGCAGACGACTGGAGTCATCCCTACCACGGCCCAGACAACAATCCGCAGTCAACGGACCAGAACGCCAAAGCACCTTATCTGACACAGTTCCTGGCGGAACCCTGGTATGTGCCAATGCCACAAGTAACGGTCGCATCGGGGGGCAGAATTTTCAAGGCTTTCGGACATATTGCGCTTAAACGCCGAGAATGGCCCTGGTTGAACAAGCTGGTTGCGATCAACGCCTACAACGGAACGCACCTCTGGCAACGCGACCTCACACCCGGCTTCATGATCCACCGGAGTACACTGATCGCCACACCCCAAACTGTATTTCTGGCGGATAATACCGGGTGTAAATTAATCGATGCCAATACGGGGGAACTACGCAGTGAAATCAAGATTCCAGCGAACGTCGATCCAGATGGTGTTTGGAAATGGCTCGCTCTGAAAGACGGCATTCTCTACGGACTCGTTGGCCCGCAGGAACCAATTGACGAGGTAATTCGCGGCGACCGTAAACCGGCTGGCTGGCCGTGGTCCGGATTGGGAAAACAGTACGGAGGCAACTACGCCTGGGGATTTGGAAGAACCTTGCTGGCCATGAATCCGCAAACCGGAAAAATTCTCTGGCATCGCCAGTGGTCCAAACCCATAGACAGCCGCGCCCTCTGCCTGGCGGCGGGACGGATTTTCGTCTACAGCAATCAGGCATTCCTGACCTGTCTCGATGCAATGACAGGCACCCAGCTATGGCATACAGAAGAGCCCTCTTTACTGGATGCGATCGGTACCGCCGATCGTGCACAAACTGCCAGCAAAGGGTTCGCCAGCAGTGCCTATGCCAAAGCCAATGACATCGGCCTGTTTATCGCAGGTCCTCAGAGAAAGCGGCTCGTGGCAATCGATGCCACGACTGGAAATTTGATGTGGCAATACCCACACGGCAACCTGCAACTGGTGCTTCGCGAAGATGGCTTATACGCGATGGGGCGCACCGAAACCAGCAAGGTCTTTGCCTACCGGACCGGAGAGGTACTGGCAGATCTCGAATGTTATCGAGGGAATTGCACCAGAGCCACCGGCACCGTAGATAGCATCTTTACGCGCGGCTATCGCCACACGGGAACGATGCGACTTGATCTGGCCGGAAACTACCCACGGCGCATTCCCCTGATGCGGCCTGCTTGCCAGGATGGTGTCATCGTTGCCGAAGGACTTCTCTATTGGGGGCCATGGATGTGTGACTGCAACCATTCCTTGATCGGTATGATCAGCCTCGCTCCTGCCGGTGACTTCTTCTTCTCTGCTGAAGCAAGCCAAACCGATCGCCTGGAAACTTCGCCAACAGCTACCACACAACCCGCAGTAGAACTGACTGCAGCGGATTGGCCACAGTACCGGGCCAATGCCGAACGCACTGGCGCGTCAGCGGCATCCGTGGCGACAACCGTCAGGCGTCGTTGGCTCCACAACTCACGTAGTGGCGTTGAGCCCACAGCACCAATTGTCGCAGGCAATACCGTCTACTGGAGCAGTCGCGACGGGTCCGTTCGAGCGGTCAATCTTGCAAACGGCAAGGAAAAGTGGACAGGGTATACCGGCGGTGCAGTCCGGTTTCCTCCAGAATTTCATCTGGGCAACATCTATGTCGGCTCAGGCGATGGTTACGTCTACTGCTTTGACTCACCGTCGGGAAAGCAGATATGGCGTTTCCAGGCAGCCCCCGGACAACGGCGTATTGCAGTTCACGGCGAGCTATTGTCTACCTGGCCAGTTGGAAGCGGAGTCCTGGCGCGCCAGGGCGTCGTTTATGCGGCAGCTGGAATTACCAGCTACGACGGCACTCACGTCTATGCATTAGACGCAGCAACAGGAAAGATCCGCTGGCAAAACAACGCCTCCGGACACCTGGTAGACGATCAACAAGTCACCGGAATCAGTGTTCAAGGTCATCTCTTGTGGCATGCGAATCGCCTCTACCTGGCCGGCGGGAACGTCGTTTCACCTGCAATCTACGACCCTCGAACAGGTAAATGCCTGAACGAATTAACCAACGAATGGTGGAACCGCCCCGACGGCGCAACCGAAGTTTTCCCAAGCCGCCCGAAGAAGGATATGTTCCAACGCGCTCCGCGAGGCCGCGAACTCTTCGTGGTTGACAACGAGGTGCGCGTATTTGACCAGCTTCTCTATGCACCACCGAAAAATGGCCCCTCTCGTTATTTCGGTGGCCATTTTCTTCAAGTGTCATCTACCGATATGGTCATCCGCGCAACGAACAACCGTCTCGTTCGCCTGGCAACAGAAAAGACCAAGGACGGCAAACCGATCGGCGTGTGGCAAAACACCACACTCCGAGACCCACGTGCACTGGCCATTTGTCGTAACGCGGTGGTCGCCGCCGGCGAAATGGGCCGAGTGAATCCCCAAGAAGAAGACGGAGAAACCAAACCGACGCATGCTGTCTTGGCGTTAGACCCAAGCGATGGCAAGCCAATCTGGTCGCAACCGTTACCGGCTGCTCCAGCTCCTTGGGGCCTGGCCATCAGCCGAAATGGCGATGTAATCATCACATTAGTCGATGGTCGGGTCGTCTGTTTCGGATCTTGACCTTGCGCCAAGAACAAAACAATTGCCATCGGATCTGATGCCGTCCTGCCGGTGCCTCTTTCCGCAATACCCGGTCACCTGCACATCTACCGACGTGACGCGTTCTTGATTCTCTGCATGGCGTGTGACGCCGCTTTCCGAACGTTGCTACTGGTATCCTGCTGGGCCACATCGCTCAATCGACGAATTGAACGAGTACCCCCTATTTGCCGCAGCACATCACAAGCTTCGATACGGACCGTCTCGCGGGTATGCTGTAATAATTGTCCAACCACATCCTCAGCAATGGGTCCCGCAATTCGCAGCGCCCGGCCGAGCGCTGAAAGTTCCTGGGTCGGCGCTGCGTCCATTAGTGTCGCCAATGCCGCACACGACGCTGCTGATCCAATGCGGCCAAGACCGCTAATTCCGGTTTTTCTTGTTTCGCCATCGCGTGAACCATCGATAACCCTGACAAGTATCTTCACCGTTCTTTTGTCATGCCAGCGAGCCAACACCTGCAGTACTTTCTGACGCGTTACCGTGTCATCAACCGTGTCATCAGACTCCAGCACCTTTTCCACTCGATTGGTGACGTCCGAGCGACGTGAATCCTGCACCGGAAACTGCAATAAACCATTGAGTGCTTGCTGACGGACCTGAACATCTTGACTGCTCAAATCCCTTAGCAGTTGGCTGAGTTCACCATCCTGCCCCAGATCGTCTTGCCGCTCCTCCGTTACCGCCTGTTTTTCCCTTCCCACATCAAGCGAAACTACATCCTGTTTATTTGCTTCCGACACCTCAACTGCCTCAGTGCCAGCAGGTCGGGACCACACATACCAACCCACAAACGCCAGCATCAAGAAGGCCGAGGTCGCGATAACCCACCCGGCACCGCGGCGTTGAGGCTGCCGTAATTTCTGACGTGATCGGTAGCGATCCGCCGCAGAATAGGGCCGAGTGGGCCGTGAGGGCTCCGCAGCGACTACGGCTCCGTTCTGGCTGGCGGCTACCACACCCTGGCAGTGGGGGCAAAGGACCAATCCCACCTGGCGTGCCCTTGGAGGCACTACAAACATTGCCAGACAAGAAGGGCAACTCACTGATTCTCGCGACATCTGCAACAGAAACAGCCCCCCAGAGGATACCAAGGTTCAGAAACAGCAACACATATGAAACCAGCTCGCGCCAACCGCTCGCCAGACTGGTGCAGGGCAGTCACCCTGTGTCCTTCACCAACAAGAAACAGAATCAAATGTAACAACAGACACTTGAAACAATCTCAGGGACCAGCAGTCGTGTCGTCCGAGGGAGGTGGCGGGTCGGTGACTTGCTTCGGCATGTTCTCTACATCATTGGTACTAACCTGTCCCGTCCCTGGAAACTCTGATGGACGAGCTCGTTCTTGAAATTGCCTCCAGTTGCGTCCTAACGAATCCAATAACCGAGGAACCTGTGGGGCCGCCAGAAATATACGAGCCGAAACCACCGGGCGTGGAAACAAGTTGACGAGAAAATCAAATCTGAACTCAGTGGCGGTGTGCCCAATCATCACTCCGTTGGCATAAACCCCCATCGACAGATCTTCAGGGAGTTTGAGTTCGTCATAGATTTCCTGCGGAGTCTGCTGGCGACCAGTTGATGTCGGTCGTGGAATTTCAGCGATCGCACCAAATTTCTGCTGATACAGATCCAAGTTCTGTTGCAGCGCCTGAACCACCTGTGGCATCGTAACATGGGGCAACACAACACGGCTGGCAACTTGCGGTGGATGCCCCAAATTCTGCAGAAAGTCCAAAACAAATTCACATCCACCGGCAATCACGATAACACCATTACTGAATACGCCACGACTGATTTTTTCTGGCACACGCGCTGCCACGTGCTGCTGCTGAACCGTCTGGCCAGGGCGTGAATCTTCCGAAGGTGATGTCTCGTCGCTCATCTGGTCGCCCTTTTGACGTTGACTTAAAGTACCACCTGCGTTGTTAGTCGACGGGTACAACCGAGCCTCACAGCCGGGCAGGCCGCGGACGCTGTGTCTTCAAATCCCCGTGCACCGTCTCGTCCTAGACTTTCAAGTCAGGCAACCGACCATCACTGTCACCCAATCGGTCCACCGAAGCGCCCATGCGCTCCAACATTGAAAGGAATAGGTTGTTCAAGGGCATTTCCCTGGAAGAATCCGAATATGAAAGGTGCCGCCCCGTCGTAACCGTCCCGCCGCCACCGCCTGCCATAACGACGGGGAGATTGTGATGGTGGTGTCCATTGCCATCCGCTAAACCGCTACCGTAGACGATCATCGAATGATCGAGCAGTGTCCCATCGCCTTCTTCAACCGAGCGAAGCTTATCAAGGAAGTACGCAAATTGATCGACCAGATAGCGGTCAATCTTCTGGATCTTCTTCATCTTCTCAGCGTTATTACCATGATGAGACAGATGATGATGCCCATCGTTCACATCAACCATAGGGTACGGGCGATTACTTCCTGCGTTACCGAGCATGTACGTCGCAATGCGCGTAGTATCCGTACGAAAAGCCAGAACTAATATGTCGTACATCAGTCTCACATGCTCTTCGAGACTACCCGGAACACCCGTGGGAATATCGAAGTCCGGCCGCTCTACCTCGCTAGCCTTTTCAGCGCGTACAATCCGCTGCTCTAATTCGCGCACACTCGTAAAATACTCTGCAATCTTCTGCTGGTCGTTCTTGCCTAGCCGACTCTGAAGCTGCCGCGCGTCGTTGGCAACAAAATCCAAAATACTCTTGCGGTAGTAATCTCTTAGTTTTCGACTACGCGACGACTCGCCGGCACCAAACAAACGCTCAAAAGCCAAACGTGGGTTTATCTCCTTGGCCATCGGCGTTGTTTCAGTCTTCCAGGAAATGTTGGACGAATATGCACAGCTGTAACCGGAGTCGCAATTGCCCGCATTGCGCCCTTTGTCGATGCCCAACTCAAGCGAAGGCAAACGAGTCTGATGACCAACTAATTCGGCAGCCACCTGGTCCACAGATTTCCCCACACGAATATCCGCACCTGCCGTCTTGAACGGGTGCGCCCCTGTCAGGAACGTCGAGCAGCAACGCGCATGATCACCAGGACCGTCACCTTTGGCCCGACCTTCATCTTGTGCCAGCCCTGTAAAGACAATGAGATCGTCTCTGAAATCAGAGAGGCCTTGTAGAGTCTTGGAAAGCTCAAACTGAGCCCTCGGACCCGCCGCTGGCTCAGGCGGAACGTCTCGCACCACGCCAGGCGTCCAATCTTGCATAATGGCGCCATTGGGGAAAAAGACCCATGCAGCGCGACGAGGGGCAACAGGGGGAGCTGCAGAGATGGCTCGTGGGCCCATCGCATCCAGCAACGGCAACCCTACAGACAATCCTAAACCTCGCAAAAACGTTCTTCTTGCCAAGGGGGAATATGCCATCACAACTGCTCCATTAATTAATGGCCGCGAAAGCCAAGTCTAAACTACCACACCATCAGTTTGCATCGTGGTCCCTGTCGTTACGCACCATACGAAATGGCTCACTCTTGACGATCTCCGTCACCAACACAGAGAAACGATAGTCCTGTTCGACAACGCTATCAACTATCTTATCAATTGCGCAACGATCATAAAACGTGAGCCCTCGCCCTAGAGCATAAACCAACATCTTCTCCGCAAGCGCACGTACAAATCCATCGCCTCTTGAACGGAGAATCGCTACGAGCTCTAACGGGCTCTCAAATTTCTTGCCATCGGGCAAGACACCCGATGGATCAATCGGTTGGTCGCCGCTCTTGATTCGCCATCGACCAATCGCGTCAAAATTCTCAAATCCTAATCCCAACGTATCCATTTCTCGATGACAAACAGCGCAACTGGCGTCTTGGCGATGAATCTCCAATTGCTTCCTTAAAGGCAACTCAGGAGCAACTTTTTGTGTCACCGCCAGATCTGGAATATCCGCTGGTGGATCCGGTGGCGGAGTTCCCAGGATATTCTCCATGATCCACTTTCCACGCTTCACTGGCGAGGTTCGAGTCGGGTTGGATGTCAGCGTCAATATACTCGCCTGGGTCAGGATGCCGGCGCGATTGACACTCTGCAGTGAAATACGGCGAAACTCATCTCCAACAACGCCTTCGATGCCATAATGACGCGCCAGACGCTCGTTGACAAAGCTGAAATCCGCATTCAAAAAATCAAGCAGGCTACGGTCTTCGGCCACAACTGCATTGAAAAAAGTGAAGGTCTCTCGCTTCATATCCGACCGCAACTCATCGCTGAATGACTTGAATTGCTGCGGGTCAGGTTTAATGTCATCAAGGTTGCGCAAATTGAGCCATTGCCCAGCAAAATTTTCAGCCAGCGCTTGTGCCTTTGGATCCAGTAACATCCGTCGAACTTGACGGTCGAGTTCTTCCGGGAAATTCAATTTGTTGGCATCCGCTAGCGCAAACAACTCCGCATCTGGCATGCTGGACCAAAGAAAATAAGACAGCCGACATGCCAATTGTGCGTCGCTCAGTCTCCGCTCACCTCCTTGCACATCCTCACCTCCACCAGGTTCTACACGGAAGAGAAAATGCGGCGATACCAGCATCGCAGACAAGGCAACCTGCATGCCGCGTTCATAAGATTCGCCGCGTTTCATAGCCAACTGCACGAAACCCGCTAGGGCAGCCACTTCCGCATCGGTCACAGGACGCCGAAAAGCGCGTCTCATTAGTGGCCGCAGCGATCCTTGAGCCAATTCCACTGCATCAGCAACCGAGTCAGGCTTCGCCTTGACGAGCTGTTTTTGCACCGCGGGTGTCTCCGCATCAGGAACATCCAGAGGACCATTAACCTCCAGCCTGGTAACATAAACATTGCGATCACGGTTCTTGGGATCTGGATCGTCCGGGCGATAGTAGTCGTTAATAAACCGCGCACTTAAGCGATGCGAACCAGCCTTTACGACAGTAATTAAACCGACTGGCGTTGGCTGTCGGCGCGATGCCTTTACGTCGACAACTCCGACAGGTTTTCCATCGAGCGCCAGTTCCATTTTGGCAACTTCAGGACCCGCTTGATCGGCACCTGCCACGACCCGCAACTCAAATTTTCCCTCGCGCTGGAACTGAAAAGTCCCTGCAACACTAGCAGCAGACCACATGCTGTAAATTCCTGCTTTATTCAGCATCGTAGCCCCGTCAAACTTCAGACGTTTCTTGGCCCGCCGTTGGCGCGGAACCGAGGCAGGGTCCACGATCACAATTGCGGCAGAGGCAATCGCCTCCGCTGCATCCAGATACTTCTCGAAAAGCAAGGGCGGCAACGAGAGCACATCACCAATATTGTCAAACCCTTCACCAACATCATCTGAGGGAAAATCACGTGCAGGGTGAATATCCAATCCCAACAAGTCGCGAATCGTGTTGTCGTATTCACTGCGGTTCAAGCGCCGAATCGTGACGGGAGTTAATGGGCGTGGCAAATCGCAATTAATCTCGGTAACGACTGGCCGAATCCAGTCGACCAGCAGCTTCCGTTTCTCCTGCGAAAGAGCAGGGCTCCCTTGTGGCGGCATTTTGCCAAACCGTAAAGCCCGCAGAATGCGTTCCCAGACTTGGCGGTCAGCGGTCACAGATTGCACATCAGGATACTTGTGTAAGGCAATGCCCTCATTCGCCTCCTGCGGACCATGACAATCGAAACACGCCTCTCGCAAGATAGGCAATACTTCTTTCTCAAATCGCTTTTGCAGCTCCTCCTGCCGTTTAGAGTGGGGAGCTAGGGCAGGCACCTGACTCAGCGCCACCTGATCGCCAACCAGGTAAACACAAACCCCCAGGACTGCGAAAAGCGTCAGTCGAACCACCTTCGAGCTCCTGTTTGCTGCTGCGTGGCCCCAATTGGAATCGGTTGCGTAATTCGCGCAACCCGCAGGCGCGACCAAATACACCGATCGCGATCCGCTGCGCCTGCCTGAGGGGTGAATTATTCTACCACCAAGCGACACAAGAACAATCACACCAAAGGTTTAACACAAGTAAAGACACCGCCATACTATTTCGATTCGCGCCGTATCGGCTATAGCGTCAGTCCATTTCCCAGGCAAAATGTGACCGTCTGGCACATTCGGTAACGTCCATTGATGGATTCATGTTGTATGTTTGTGCTGGGCGATAAGTCAACCCAAACTACCCATCCCTCTATAACCAGAATCTTTCCCAGAACAATAACATCTATACAATCCCGCGAATCCAGAACAATTGCCCATTTTACCTGATCGGTATTTTTTTACACCCCAGTCTTCCGATGTACCGGTTATGGCACAAGTGATTGCCTAGTCTTTTGACTGCCCTGGCTACCTGACTTCCGTAAGAGGAGCACTAAACCGTGACAACCCAAACTGAAATCACGATGGACCGACGAATCGACAGTGAACGGAGATCAGGTGAGGAACGACGTCAAGAAGAAGTGACCGTCGCCAGTGACCGTCGCGAGGGAGACCGGCGTACAGTGCAACGCCGCCGTCACATTGACCCCACAACCTGCGAAAGAGACTACAGCAATGATGAAATCGAGTTCATGCATGCTCTGGACGCTTACAAGCGTGCCAGCGGTCGCATGTTTCCGACGTGTAGTGAAATCCTCGAAGTGCTGCGAGATCTAGGGTACGCGCGGATCGATCAGGAAACAGAGTCCGTGGAACCCAATGCAGAGGGCATCCCGGCGATCAATCGTGACGATGAGACAGACCAGCCCCATCTTGAGACACTGTCTGAACCAGTGGATGAATCAGGATCTGTCGACGAGTCTGAACCAATGGCTCCGGAAGCGGAGCAGCAGGAAGTACTGGAACCAATCCTGGCCGCGTCCGCAGCCTGTGACGAAATCGTTGATTTTTCCTGACTTCTCTCGCCAATTGACTGCCATACGCTGTTTCAGGGGCCGCTCGCTGCGGCCCCTGTTTTTTATGCGCCCAGGGACTTTTATCTGCCCTGGGACTGGCTCACACCTGGCGCACAGCACGGAACTCGGCGAAAAGCAATTTGCGGCATGAGTGTGCATTCGATCTTGCGATGCCACCAGTGATTTGATACTCAAATCACTGGTTTTTTGGCCCATCTCTGCCGCATCACCAATAGCCAGGGTGCCAACCAGCTCAGGAATTCAATGCAGAGAGTATTGTCTATCGTTGTTTTGCTGGTCGTTACGACTCTGCTAGCTGCTTCCGCCAGCTCCGCACAATCTGCTCCGGAAAAAACTCCCCCCCAATCTGACAACAACCAGGCTGCTGCGACCTCATCTGAATCTGACCAGCCTGCTTCTAACAGCCCTGCAACTGCCCAGCTTGAAACCGTATGGTTTGAAAGCGCATGGTACATCCCCACTACTCTTTCTTCCTGGATTCAACCGAGCGCCTGGGGGGCAGCAATCGAGCTGGGCATGAATGCAGCTTCTGGTAACTCGGACACCTTGACTCTAAAGACCGGCGCCGAACTCGAACGAAAAACTGACAGCAGCAAAACAGTAATTGACATCAACTATGCCAAGGCATCCGCCAATCACCTGGAAACCCAACATTACGCGCTGTTAAAAACTCGCCAGGATCTAATTCTGAACCACTCGCACTGGAACTGGTTCACCAAACAGGAGGTTGCGTACGACGAGTTCAAAGCTTTTGACTTGCGGTGGGTAATCAACTCAGGTATCGCATATCGCTTTGCTGACAGTGACGAAAAGAAACTGACTGGCCGATTTGGGGCAGGCGTTTCCCGTGAATTCGGTGGCCCTGATAACCGTTGGATCCCAGAAGCAGTTTTCGGTGCCGACTGGAAACGAAAGCTGACTGAACAGCAAGAGGTAAAGGCCACATTCGACTATCTGCCGTCCTGGAACAACTGGGACGAGGACTTCCGCATTACGGCTGATCTGGCCTGGGAAATTCGCTTCGACCAACCTGAGAACCTGAGACTCAAGGTGGGCATCATCGACCGCTACGACAACACTCCCAATGGAGCAAAAGCGAACGACTTCGCTTACTCGCTATTACTTCTCTGGAAAAAATAGCGAACGCGAGTAGCGAGCGGCACATCACGAATCCTTGACGGCCGCAACACTTCCAATGGCCTCACGCTACACAGCAGGTTCCTGAAATCTGCCGAATCCACTAATCGCCACTTGTGTCAGTGTTATCTGATTTGGCGGCATCAAACTCGGGGTCGCGCCCAAAAAACATCATGTGCTGCCAAGGGAGCTTGTCGAATTGCTTTACCAACTTGAAGCCATTGCGAGGCAGCTCTTTCATGATCTGCCGTTTGCTCATTTTGTGAAGCGGTTTGATTGGTACCTGGGGGTCCTCTGCACGGTACTCGACAAGGACAACCACACCACGAGGCGTTAACGATTTGCGCATCGCCGACAACATATGCTCAGGATGGGAAAACTCGTGGTACACATCGACACAGAGAATCAAGTCAAGTTTACCTTCAGGCAACTTGGGGTCAGATAGCGTGCCAAGTACAGGCTGTACGTTCCGAATACGAGCTTTGGCAGCACGTTTCTGTAGTAATTTCAGCATTTCGGGCTGGATGTCCACACCTAGTACTGCCCCGGACTTCCCGACCATCCGGGCTAGACGAAGCGCGTGAAACCCGTTGCCGCATCCCATATCGCATACCGTCATGCCAGGCTTCACACCCAGGTTCGCCCACATCAACGTGCAACGTTCTTCACGTTCACGTTCATTACGAATCAACCACTCCGCTCCGCTGTAGTGCATCGTCTGCGCGATCTTGCGACCTTGGTAAAACTTCAGCGGCGGTGGCCCCTTGCGATCGCGCCCGCGCTGTACTTCCTGGCTCCAAACCGTCGAGGTGATCACCAGGCAACCAAAGATGAGGGCAATCTGACAGCTGACGTGACGAAGACTCATACCCGAACCTCCCAGGAGTCGGTGCGAACAAAAGGGAACGAGACAAGCGGGTTTGTCCAGTACGATCCAGCAATAAATCCAGACGTCATAGATGGCCCACAAATGCTCAACAAACATCATAACGCGAGGAAGCAACTCACATCAAACTCGCTGAGGTGATTTTGCAGGCCGTACCGATGGCACCACCAGGAAACAGGGTACGCTGCCTGAGAACGCCCATCTCTGGCAGCAGGGCCTCTGCTCTCGCGGCCAACGTCCACTTGGAAACAGAGCAAACCCCGCACTCAAGCATCGATCTCCGCGACGTCAAGATGGTCCAGCATTGCACCTACGAAAGTCTCCAGAGGAACGGGACACTCCCCCCGGTCAATCTCCTGCAGGGCATTGAAAAACCAATCGGCTCGGGAAAGTGGTGTTCCAAATTGCATCCAGCTCTCCAGACACCCATTCCCAACAATGAAGATTCCCAGCGGTCGCAACTCATCCATCAACTGCTCGACCCATGGACGAAGACCGTCATCAATCGCGTCTAACCCAACTTCTCGGATCTGCTGCTGTCTTTGCTGAGCATAATTTACAGATTCGTCAGAAAGCATGTCGTCACTCTCCGCGACGTGGAATTCGCCTGTGGACATCTTCAACAATTCGCTTTCCATCTGTCGAATACTGGCACCTGTCGGCGTCTTCAATCCCGGACCGTCGAACATCCGGGTGAAGCGGTCACAGGTTCCCAACCATGTCGGCTCCATAGCGGCAGTCGAGGCAGCTTCAACTAACTCGACAAAACGATCCTGTGCACCCAGCACCTCCAACTCCGCGATCGCGCATACAGGAATCCTGGCAGCCACTAATTCTCGCATGACGATGGGCAAATTCTGGGGACTCTGCGAGTGCGTGAACGTCACATCGTAGCGCTCAAACTGCCGCTGCGCTACGCGCTCGTAAATCGCCTTCTCTTCCGTTGTCCCAGCAATGATGACACGCCGAGAAAACAGGCAGCCAATCATGGATTGACTCGACATCAATGCGGATTCGGCCATTCGCTGCGATTCAACCGCAGCCACTGCTTTCAGCGGTTCGCTGGGACGATGCGCGGATGCTTCAAGCAGTGTGACGGCACCGTCATTTGCTAGTAGTCCACTCAAAAACGATGGGTTGTTATTCGCGATAATGAGTTGGTTGTTTCCAATCCGCGCATACCGACTGACCCAAGACCCCAAGCGCCATGCTTCCGCTGCGTTCAAGTGTAGCGCCGGTTCGTCCAGCAACACCAAACGCCCGGGAGATAGAACCAAACTCAAGCAGACTGCAGCCACCTGCTGGCAACCAGCCCCCAACTCCTCAATCGCGGGAAACTCGGCCAACTGACGGACCCGTTCAACCGGTTCCAGCGACAATTCGGGAAACTCGGCTCCCACACGAACGGTTAGCGTGACTCGTGGCGAATCGTCGAGAGTCACGGTATTCCCGGGCAGTACCTCAGCAAACCCCTTTTCCCAAGCACGCCGCGTCACATCGTCTACTTGCTGCAACAACTGCAGGGGATTACTGGGATGGTCGATTGGGCTGCAAGCCGAAGTCGCAGCCACGATTTCCGGGGCATCGCCTCTGGCAACATGCGTGATTTTCAGCGCAAACAAATCCAGCAACGTTGTGTCCGCTAACCCGCGAGCAGTCACAACTGGCCGGTGCAACACCGCCCAATCATCGGCGGAAAGCACCACTTCACATTTTTCTCGCAGATCTGGACCAAGCCCATTCAAATACAACTCGACAGAGGGGTCAGGCGGCAATGTCCCCAGGCTGTCCAATAGTCGTTCAGGCGTCAACTGGGGAACAAACTCGGCGTCTTCCAGAACACGCATAGCTGCCGTGCCCTCAGTCTCGAGTGGGTGCTCTCGAGACTGAGGTCGCAGCAAAAGCAATACATCGCGCAACAGTTCCGACTCGAGCCCAGCAGCGCCGCCGCTGACTGCCACGACGGAACTCAAATCCAACTTGTGACCGCGCCGCGGTTGAATTGATTGAACGTACATAACCGGAATCCCAATGTGTGCCCCACACACTTCATTCTATTGCTGCCCATGAAACCAATACAAATTCAAATCCTGCGTTCATCCAAAACAATTCCGATTCGCGGTTTGCAAATGCCCGTCTTCATTGCTACCACTTCACTGCTACCGCATTTCCAAATCCACATATCCAAACATACGGCCACTGCTATACTCTTGAGATGACCATCCAATTGGGAAGCTCACCTGCCCGCCGCAATGTAGAACTCAAAGCAAAACTGCCTTCACTGGAAACTACCCGCTCGCTCGTGCAACCTCTCGCGACGACTCGTCTCGATGATCAACACCAGGTGGATATCTATTTTTGCGCACCGCAAGGGCGGCTCAAGTTGCGTACAATCAACAAACAAGCCACTCAACTGATTTGGTATTCCCGACCGGACAGTTCAACATCGAAAACCAGCCATTATGTAATTGCTCGCATCGATGATCCAGAAGGCGTCCAATCCGCCTTGACCGGAGCGTTCGGTGTTCGCTGCCGAGTTGACAAGCATCGTGAAATCTATCTCTGCGACAATGTCAGAGTCCATCTGGATACCGTCGCACACCTGGGAGATTTCCTGGAATTCGAAGCTGTGTTAGATCCGGAGATGGACCCCGTTACTGGACATCGTCAAATTGCAGCCCTGCGACAGACCCTGTCGATTGCAGACGCAGATCTGATACAAGGCTCATACGTTGACCTGATTGAAGCAAACGGCACCGCAGCAGCACAACTACCTCTCCCGCCCATCTCCCCACAATGAAACCAAGAACATGTCATTTCTTCTTTCGAGCACCAATCACCCCAAGTTAATCAGGCGCTACATACCAAGAACAACGCGACCAGGCTGCCATAAGATCAGTGAACGAGAACGCCACATGGGAGCAATCCGAAACACATGGAATCCGCTACGTGTACCCACCTGCGTGCTCGTCATCATTGGCATCAGCCTGGCATTAGCCAACGGGAGTAGCACCGGCAAGGCTGTTGCAACTGATCGGATTCGATTCCAGCTGCGAGATGATCGGGTCGTTATAAAATACGAGCAGCAACCCTTGGCGACATATGTTTTCCGGGACAGTAAGACACCGCGGCCGTATTTTGCCCACGTCTTTGCCCCAAATGGAAAACAGGTCACGCGTCACCATCCCCCACGACCTGGCCAGGATGCAACAGATCACGCAACTTTTCATCCCGGTATCTGGCTGGCATTCGGAGATATTAACGGACAAGATTACTGGCGTTTGAAAGCACGCGTCAAACACGCAGAGTTCATTCACTTGCCCGCGAACAAATCTGGACACGCCTCGTTCTCCGTACGCAATCAGTACTGGAACGAGGCTGGGAAAAAAGTCGTGTGTACTGAAGTGGCGGAGTACACCTTTCAGGCACTGCACTCGGACGGTTCATCGCAGATGCCTGCCGGATTCCTGCTGCATTGGGACAGTACTTTTTCGTCCTCCACGGACGATTTTACATTCGGTGACCAAGAGGAAATGGGACTGGGCATTCGCGTCACCACGCCAATCGCCGTCACGCAAGGTGGGCAAATCCGAAACCGCGACGGCCGGACCAACGAAAAACAGGTGTGGGGCAAGATGTCGGCCTGGTGCGACTACAGCGGCCTTGTCGACAACCATCGGATCGGCATGACTCTGATGCCTGACCCGGCGAATTTCCGTCGCTGCTGGTTCCACGCCCGTGATTACGGTTTTTGCGCGGCCAATCCATTTGGCCGCAACGCCTTCACCCGTGGAGAAAAGAGCAAGGTAACTGTTGCCCGCGGAGCTTCCCTGAAGCTCCGTTTCGGCATCTTCCTACACGCTCAGCCGAAGAACGAGCCGCGCCGAGACCTCAATTTTGCATATCGAGCCTATCTCGATCACCTAAAGCACAAGCAACTCGGTAAAACCCAAGAACAATAAGGTTGCGACCAGCTCAAGCTGGTGCGCACCAGCGCTTCTGGGGCGTGTCGAATACCCGTGGCCTGATGTCACCTTGTAACGCAGCAATCGCCGCTTCCTCTTTGGCAACTTCGGCTGCGGTGACTTGGGCATAGAGGCTGAAATCGAATGTCGTCCGGCCACCTCCAGTTAACTTGACGACACGTGCTTGCTCGCCTTCATAAGTACGTGGATTAGGGAAATTTGTGCCCGGTTCCAAACCCGTCACGTACCCATCTTCGGTTGCCGTTGTGTTTTTCCAGACCGTGTAACAGGGCAGTAAACGTTTATTAAAAGCCATACTCACAGACGCCGTCCCGTGGGCATTTTTCAACATCGCTCTGGTGTTTCCGGCATCATCGGCCAGCAGCTCCATAAAATAGACCTGCTCTTCATATCCTGGCTCAGGCGCTCCGTAGTTCTGCCAACCACCGATACCGCTGGCGGCATGGTCGTTGCGTGGCACAACCGTCTTGAGTGGCGCAACAAACTGCGATCCAGCGTCGAGTAGTGGCGTTCCAAAATTCACGTGATAAAGCATTTGCACTTCGGTCGGACTTGCCGAGATGTTTTCGATTTCATCACGGATATGGAAACTAGTTTGCCCGGGACGGGTTGAAATCGTACTTGTCATGCGAACTTTGAAGAAATGAAATCGCGTTTCTTCGACAACGCCAGTGACTTGGATTTCTCCCGTTTCTCCATCCGCAGAAACGACAACATGGTGTGCGGGCTTGTTGGCCACTCTCCCATGCAACGGATACGCCAGCTTGTTATTCTCGTCAAATTCAGGCGCTCCGTTGCTCTCCAAGCCACAGCGCACAAGCAACTCATCAAATCCATCCAACCAGCCCAGGCCGCCAGGTTCTCCAAGATCGACGAACTTAGGATGGACAGGCCCGTGATTCGGTGACTTCCAGCCAATCTCCAAATCGCCGGCCCACGCTTTCCAGATGCTCATGCCACGTGTCGGCAAAACGTCAAACCGAAATGCCCCGTTGTCCACACGAATTACGTCGACACCATCAGCAAGCCCTCCTCGCAACGTCTGCTTGCGAACTGAGCAACCCTCGAATGCCGCTCCCAGTTCCGCCAGGTCAATGGCCAAACTCTCCAGGTGTGTGCGACTCGCGAGTTCCGTGATCGTCCAGGTTTTCTTGGCCATCTCAAGGGGACTCCAGCAAGACCATGATTCAAAACAAATTCACTTTAAGATTGACGTATCAATTTACGCTCTTTGGCGTCCGGCCGCTATGGCTTAAGGCCATACCAGTGCTTGCTGTATTACTTGCGAGCGTCCGGGAAAGCGAATAAAACATGCAGCGTCTCAAGACAACATTAGAAACCTTTCCATCGTCTCGCCAATCCGGTTCGACAAGACAACGCGCCGTGTGGCTTCGAAACGATCCTCTTTAACCCGTTAGACCAAGCAGACGCAGCGAAGGAGGGTCGCCGCATGCGACCATTGATGTTGCCCACATTCAATGAAGGAATTTGACCGATGAGCGATACATCTACCCAATTCACGTACCCGAAATTGCACAACGCAATGTGGCCCGGCCTTGTTGGAAAAGGTGAGGAGGAAGGCCAGGAACCACCGATCAGCCTGGAACGAATGCTGGATTTAACTGCAGCTGCGGAAGTCGATGGACAGAAATTTGAAGGCGTCGACTACTTCTTATTTCACCCCCACACCGATCCCGACGCCAGCGAAGATGAACTCAAACGCATTGCCGACTTAATTGCCAGTCATAATCTGGTCATCGGATCACTGGTCGCTCCGATTTGGCCTGGAACGGTCGGCGACTCCGCCATGGGTGATGACGAGCAGCAGGAAAAATTCCTCACCGCGATTCACAAAGCCTGCCGTATCGCCAAGGTGTTCAACGACATCGGGATTCGCAAGGGTGGAGTAATTCGCCTGGACTCTGCCGAATTTGGAGTCGACAAATGGCGAGAGGACCCAACTGCCGGCACCGCGAGAATCGTAGATACGTTCCGCAAGGCTACCCAAATCGCCGCAGATCATGGCGAACGCCTCGCCGCAGAAGGTGAAATCTGCTGGGCTGGAATGCACAGCTGGAAAGATATGCTGGACACGCTTGAAGGTGTAGGCATGCCAGAGAGCTTCGGATTCCAGGCAGATCAGGCGCACACCTACCTGTATTTGATGGGATACAACGCTCCCGAACATGCGTTACTGCAGGAAGGATATTCACCAGACGAGTTTGCTGCAGCTTATACCGAATTGACTGACAAACTACGCCCGTGGACGATCGACTTCCATGTCGCCCAAAACGACGGCACCGTACACGGCGCAGGTTCACATGACAAAACAGGAAGGCACTGTCTGGCAAACGACCCGAATGGCAAACTCGACATCACCGCTACTGCCGGTTACTGGCTGGATAATGCGGCCGACCGTGGCATCCACCATATTTGCTGGGATGGCTGCATGTTTCCCAATGATGTCCTGGAAACGCCGGATACCTGGAATACGATTCTCGACGCGATGATTCAAGTGCGCAATGCGCACGGCTGGAACTAGCAGCGGACAACGTCATCGAGCCTTCCTGACGGAAATCCTCAACGGTCAAGAGACAAATTCGCAACATCGCACGTCGTTAATGACAGGAGCACGAACGACATGGCAAAGCCATTTCGAATTGGCATGATCGGTTACGGTTTCATGGGCAAAGCGCATTCGAATGCGTACCGAAAAGTCGGCAACTTTTTTGACCTCGACTTTGATGTCCAACTAAAGGCTATCTGTGCCAGAACCGCCGAGAATGCGCAAGACTTCGCGGATACCTGGGGATACGAAAGCGTCGAAACGGATTGGCGACGGCTACTCGAACGCGATGATATAGACGCCGTTGACATTTGCGTCCCTAACAACCTGCATAAAGAAATTGCCCTGGCCGCGGCCGACGCAGGCAAGATCATACTCTGTGAAAAACCGCTGGCCATGAACACCGTTGAGGGCGAGGAGATGTGCCAAGCGGTCGAGCGGGCAGGTATCGCTAACATGGTCTGGTACAACTATCGCCGTGTGCCAGCCGTCACCTTTGCCAAGAAACTCATTGACGAAGGAAAGCTCGGAAAAATCTTCCATTACAGAGCCAACTTTCTACAAGACTGGACTATTTCAGAAGAACTCCCGCAGGGTGGCAACGCGCTTTGGCGGCTCGACGTGGCAGCGGCTGGCAGTGGCGTAACGGGCGACCTCCTGGCGCATTGCATTGACACCGCAATTTGGCTCAATGGCGGAATCGCTGACGTCAATGCCATGACAGAGACTTTCGTCAAGGAACGGATGCACAACCTGACTGGCAAAGTAGAGCCGGTTGGCATCGATGACGCGTGCACTTTCATGTGCCACTTCAAGAATGAATCTCTGGGGCTGTTTGAATCCACGCGTTACGCGCGTGGGCACAAAGCGTTGTACACTCTGGAAATCAACGGCGAGCACGCGTCACTCAAATGGGACCTTCATGATCTGCACCGACTAGACTTATTTGACCATCAGGATGAAGGAACCGTTCGGGGCTGGCGTTCAATCCACGTCACTGATGGCGAACATCCTTACATGGATCGATGGTGGGTACCTGGGTTACAGATTGGATATGAACACACGTTTGTGCACCAGGTCGCGGATTTCCTGCAAGACTACGCTGCGGGCAATCCGGCAACTCCATCTTTTCGAGATGCACTGGAAACCCAGAAAGTCTGTGACGCAGTGTTAAGTAGTGCCCAGTCCCGTCAATGGACGGACGTCCAATAGGCCAAGAACAGGCCACCTTCACGCAGCGGTTAGAAGCCTGCCGGCCTCAGCGATTCCACGGTGCCAGTATCAGGCCTTAGCGCTGCGAGTGTGTTTCCGAATGAGTTCTTCAATCGCGTTGGCCATGTGCGTGCGACGGCCGAGTAGCTGCTGCACGTCGCCGCACATGTCGTATTGAGTCCGCACGAGAATGTTGTAAACGCTGGTGTACCACAACCTGGTGTACCACAACAACGTACAACCAATACCCCATTTTCCCTGAAGCCAGAACCAGGTACGGATATCAACAGTGGACCCCGCGAGAGTCAAAGCGAACAATCGTCGTAGACTGTTCGAATGTTGTGGCAGTTTTTTCACATGGCCCTTCCGCATGCACCGGCGCAAACTGGCAACCGGTATTCAGGAAAACCAATCCAACCAACGTACAGCGATGCATAACCCTTTCCTCCAAGACGCACTGCAGGACGCCTGACCTGGACGATTAAATCGTGGCGAATCAAGTCCGGAAAATCCGCGACGTCCTCAAGAAACAGAATTTCCCGCCGCACGTTTTGGCACAAACGATTCTCTGTGCAGGTAGATTACAGCTTCCATGTAAATCGGCCAATCAATCCGGTGAACGCCTATTGCCGACCACCGTCTGGACGAGGTAAACAAAGAGTACTGGCCTAGCAAAATACGCTGGCATACCGCCTTTCCGAGTCGTTCTGAGTCCGTGTGCAAGAATGTGAATCTGGAGATCTCGCATGAATACACAATCCCGGTGGTACATGACTCTCATGTGCGCTCTGATCAGTTGCATTCTCATTCTTCCTCGCCCAGCGCCCGCCCAGCGTGGGGAACCACAACTCGTCAAGCCGCTGCGAGCTGCGCCATCACTGACCGGCGCAGGAGAGTGGATCAACTCTGCGGGCCCTCTTCAACTAGCGAATTTGCGTGGAAAAATCGTCATTCTGGATTTCTGGACGTACTGCTGTTCGAACTGCATGCATATCCTTCCAGAACTCAAGAAACTGGAGCGAGCCTATCCCAACAACGTGGTCGTGATCGGTGTTCACTCAGGTAAGTTTGCCACAGAACACAACGCGGACAATATTCGTGAAGCAGTATTACGCCATGAAATCGAGCACCCTGTATTGAATGACCCCAACCACCTGATCTGGCGACGCTACAACGTCCGCATGTGGCCCACGCTCTGCATCATCGACCCCACTGGCCGACTCCTGGCCCGACACGAAGGAGAGATTCGTTTTCCAGTACTCGACCGATTCCTGCGTAATCGACTGGCTGGCTATCGAAAAATGAGGCAACTGGACGAAACACCCTTGCGTTTTGAACTGGAAAGCCATGTCGCGAAAGCGACACCTCTGAAGTTCCCTGGAAAAGTACTCGCCGATGAAACCAGTCGTCGACTATTTATTTCTGACAGCAATCATAACCGCATCGTGATCACCAGCCTTGACGGTAATCTCATTGACGTCGTAGGCAGTGGCGCGATTGGAAAACAGGATGGGAGCTATCAAGCATGCTCCTTCAATCATCCGCAAGGGCTCGCTTTGTTCAAACAGTCGCTATACGTCGCCGACACCGAAAACCACTTGATTCGCAAAGTGGACCTAGATAGCCGAAAGGTGTCCACGGTGTCTGGAACGGGCCGACAAGCCTCGGTCCGCCCGCGGCCAGGCAGCCGCCACCTTAACAGCCCCTGGGATCTATGTCTGCATAAAGAGACCATTTACATCGCAATGGCGGGAGCACATCAACTCTGGAAGCTGAGCACTCGAGGAGGTATCGCAAAGTGGTTTTCAGGAAACGGCGTTGAAGACATTGTCGACGGACGGCTGAAATCAACTGTTTACGGGCAACTGGGTTATGCGTCCTACGCGCAACCCAGTGGGTTGGCGACAGATGGAAAGTGGCTTTACGTCGCTGACAGCGAAGGCAGTTCGATTCGTGCTGTGCCACTGCGAACTGGCGCAACTCGATATGTCCAAACCGTATTAGGAACATCCGCGTTGGCGAACAACCGCCTGTTTACATTCGGCGATCGCGATGGCCGCGTCAGCCAGGCTTTGCTACAGCATCCGCTCGGTATCGTCTCAGTCGGCCAACGGTTGTTCATCGCAGACACGTACAACAACAAGATCAAGATGCTCGACTTGCAATCCCGCGTGATTCGTACGCTTGCTGGGACACCACAACCCGGAAACACAGACAACCCGCCACGCTTTGATGAACCCGCTGGAATCAGCTACGCCGCCGGGAAGCTCTATGTCGCCGATACAAACAACCATTCGATACGCGTACTCGACCTGAACAACCGGACGGTATCTACGCTGGTGATTGACAGGTTGCCAGCACCCAGCCCAGCTGAACCACCCACAGCATTCCTGCTTCCCGGATCAAAGACAGTAAAGTTC
>CEUS01076268.1_pt1 | contig 41949 bp, 50 predicted proteins | sample 427031 | NCBI WGS metagenome assembly CEUS01 (sample SAMEA2622837, study PRJEB7988) | marine metagenome | biome: marine biome (ENVO:00000447); feature: marine epipelagic mixed layer (ENVO:xxxxxxxxx); material: "saline water (ENVO:00002010), including plankton (ENVO:xxxxxxxx)" | depth 140 m | reverse complement strand
AGCTGACCTTGATGAACGAGGCGTAGTTCGCGTCGGCGCCGAAGTAGGCCCCGGGGATGTTCTTGTCGGCAAAGTAACGCCCAAAGGGGAGACCGAACTAACCCCAGAAGAGCGTTTACTGCGAGCTATCTTCGGAGAAAAAGCACGCGAAGTTCGCGATACCTCGCTCAAGGTCCCTCACGGAGAACGCGGAGTCGTAACCGACGTCCGGGTGCTTCAACGAGACGAAGATGAGGAATTACCGCCAGGCGTTAACGAGCTTGTGCGTGTCTACGTTGCCCAAAAACGCAAGATCAGTGTCGGTGACAAGCTGGCAGGTCGCCATGGCAACAAAGGCGTGATCTCAAAGATACTTCCGGTAGAAGAAATGCCGTATCTAGCTGATGGGACGCCCGTCGATATCATCCTCAGTCCACTAGGCGTGCCAAGCCGTATGAACGTTGGCCAGGTTCTCGAGGCGCACTTGGGGTACGCAGCGCGTTGGGGATGGGAAGTTGACGGCAAAGCTGTTGGTAATGAACCCACCTCCAATACGGCGCGTAAAACCCGTCCACGGACCGAACCATCGGTGTTCGTAGCAACACCAGTGTTCGACGGCGCGAGTTGGGATGAAGAGGATCGCGCCGGCGCTCATCCGACGATCCAGAAGACGCTTGAAAATCTCAGACCAGAAGCCTCATCAGGGGAACGGATGATGACCTCAGCTGGTAAGGCCGTTTTGTACAACGGCCGGACAGGGGAGGCCTATGACCAACCGATCATGGTGGGGTACAGCTACATCCTTAAGTTGGCCCACCTCGTCGATGACAAGATTCATGCCAGGTCAACTGGCCCGTACTCGATGATCACCCAGCAACCACTGGGCGGCAAGGCACAATTCGGCGGGCAAAGGTTCGGTGAAATGGAGGTGTGGGCTCTTGAGGCGTACGGCGCGGCCTACCTGCTCCAAGAACTCCTGACCATAAAGTCGGACGACACTTTGGGAAGAGTTCAGGTCTACGAGGCCATCGTTAAAGGAAAGAACATCCCCGAACCAGGAATTCCTGAGAGTTTCAAGGTGCTGATCAAAGAAATGCAAGCACTTTGCTTAAACGTTGAAGTGATCTCCCTGACGGGTGATGAAATTGATATGCAAGGCCTAGACGAAGATGTCTTCCGAGCCGAGGAATCACTGGGAATAGACATCAGTCGCCCCGAACGAGGAACCGACGAAGAAGACGAACTCCGGAGGCAACAATTATGACCACCGGCGCAGCAATCCTGACCCCTTCGCGAATCGAGAGCAGCAAATGATCGACGTCAATGAGTTCTCAGATATACGGATCGGCCTCGCAACTGCCGATGCCATCCGCACCTGGTCCAACGGGGAAGTCAAGAAACCCGAAACGATCAACTACAGAACCCTGAAACCTGAAAAGGACGGACTGTTCTGTGAAAAGATTTTCGGTCCCACTAAAGACTGGGAATGCGCGTGCGGAAAATACAAGCGCGTCCGCTTCAAAGGGATTATCTGCGAGCGCTGCGGTGTAGAAGTCACCCGCCAAAAGGTTCGGAGAGAACGCATGGGCCACATCGAACTAGCTGCGCCAGTCGTTCACATTTGGTACTTACGAGGTACCAGAAGCTGGCTCGCCTACCTCCTTACCGGGTTAGAAATTCGCGAAGAGCTGAAAGCGAAACAACTAGAACGTGTCATTTACTTCGCAGCGAACCTTGTCACGTGGGTCGACGATGATAAACGGCATGAAGATTTGCCGCGCCTCGAATTGGAAATGCGCGAAGAACTTGATGTGATCCGAGAAGAATTTGACGACGAAATTGCAGAACGCCTCAAAGAACTTGAAGAAGAGATAACCCAACTTGAGGCTGAAGGTCTAAAAGAAAAAGATCTGAAAGCTCGCCGCCGAGACGCAGACCGAGATATTGAAGCGCTCAAAACAGAGTGCGATACCGAACTAGAAACCGTGGAGCGCGCTTTCGATGAATTCCGCGACCTGCATGGTCGAAAAATCATCGAAGATGAACTCTTATGGCGCGAATTGGAAGATCGCTACGGTGATTATTTCGAAGGCGGTATGGGAGCTGAAGCCATAGCTCAACTGATGGAACGCATCGATTTCGACGATGAAGAACTCCTGTTACGGGAAGCAATTGAAGCGGCTGACGGTCGCCGTCCTTTATCAGCTCAAAGGAAACAAAAAGCGATCAAACGACTCAAGATTTTGAGCGCGTTTAACCGCAGAAATCCCAATGACAAGCGGATCAATGACCCACGAGCCATGATTCTTGACGCTGTCCCGGTGATTCCTCCCGACCTGCGACCAATGGTGCAACTTGACGGTGGTCGTTTCGCAACCTCAGACCTCAATGACCTGTATCGGCGTGTTATCAACCGGAATAACCGTCTGAAACGGCTTCTTGACCTTGGGGCACCAGAAATTATTGTCAATAATGAGAAGAGAATGCTTCAGGAGGCAGTCGACGCTCTGTTTGACAACGGGCGTCGCGGACGTCCGGTTACGGGCCCCGGTAATCGTCCTTTGAAGTCTCTATCCGACATGCTGAAAGGCAAACAGGGACGCTTCCGCCAGAATCTCCTAGGTAAGCGGGTGGACTACTCCGGACGGTCAGTGATCGTTGTAGGCCCGACTCTCAAACTTCACCAATGCGGCCTCCCAAAGCTGATGGCACTGGAGTTGTTCAAACCTTTCGTGATGAAGAGGCTCGATGACTTAGATCTGGCGCCGAACATTAAATCTGCGAAGCGAATGGTGGAACGCCGCAGGTCAGAAGTCTGGGATGTCCTTGAAGAAGTCATTAAAGAACACCCTGTTTTGCTCAATCGGGCGCCGACGCTTCACCGCCTAGGCATCCAAGCTTTCGAACCGATCTTGGTTGAAGGCAAAGCTATCCAAATACATCCGCTGGTCTGTGCAGCATTCAACGCCGATTTCGATGGCGACCAGATGGCTGTCCATCTGCCTTTGTCCTCTGAGGCTCAGGCAGAAGCAAGAGTGTTGATGCTGTCGGCAAATAACATCTTGTCGCCGGCCGATGGTCGACCGATGACTGTGCCGAGTCAAGACATGATCATCGGTGGCTATTACCTCACGCAAATTGATGAAAATGACGGAAAAGATCAACCCGTTTTCAAGCACTTCCACGAAATTGAACGTGCGCTTTCCCTAGGCCGGATTGAACTCCATCGACCAATAATTTGGCGCACAGATGAACTCGCGCTCGAAGACGGCGGCCATCAGAGCACAACCCCAGGTCGAGTGCTGTTTAACGAGGCCTTGCCCGAAGGGTTCCCGTATGTCAACAGGCCAGTCAAGAAGAGTGACATGGGAGATATCGTCGGTGATCTGTCCGACGGGTGGCCTACCAATGAAGTAGCTGCCTCTTTGGACCGGATTAAAGACTTGTCGTACGAGTATGCAACGAAGTCAGGGCTGACGATCTCCATTGATGACGTGCGTACCCCACCGGACAAAGCGGAAATTCTGGAACGTCACGAGTCAGAAGCAGAGCGTGTAGAGAACCAGTTCCGGCGAGGCATCATCACAGATGGTGAAAGACGCCAAAAAGAAGTTGAAATTTGGACTCAAGCGACAGAAGACGTCCGTAAATCGTTAGAGCGCGAACTGGAAGCTGATCCGTTTAATCCAATCGACATGATGGTCGGGTCAGGTGCTCGCGGCAACATGATGCAGGTCCGCCAAATTGCTGCGATTCGCGGTCTTGTGGCGAACCCCCGCGGTGACATTATCCCTCGACCGATCAAATCGTCGTATCGAGAGGGTCTAGCTATGTTGGAGTACTTCATCTCGACTCCTGGAGCTCGTAAGGGACTTGTTGATACAGCGTTGCGAACAGCTGACTCTGGGTATCTCACGCGACGACTCGTAGACGTTGCGCAGGAACTCATCATTAATGAGGAAGATCCGTTCGAACGGTCCGGACCGGTACTAGGCCTGTGGCTCGAAGACATAGGCCCGGACACCACTGACAAACGTACCTATTTGGAAACACGTCTGTTCAGTCGCTGTTTAGCTCAAGATGTAGAACTCACTGACGGAGTTATGGAGGCGGGGACGCTTGTTGGCGACGAAGAATTAGCCGCTTTGCGCGACGATCCAAAAGTCACCCGGGTACAGGTACTGTCTCCATTGACCGATAACTCGGAGTTCGGTGTCGCTGCTAAGGCCTACGGCGGTTCGTTAGCCACGAGACAGATGATTGAAGTCGGTGAAGCCGTGGGCGTTATCGCTGCTCAATCAATTGGTGAACCAGGAACACAGTTGACGATGAGAACCTTCCACACGGGAGGTGTCGCTGGTAGTGACATCGCCGGTGGTCTACCACGCGTAGTTGAACTATTTGAAGCGCGAACGCCTAAAGGTAAAGCGACGTTGGCTACTCGAACGGGTGTTGTTCGAATCGGTGACGACGATGGCCGCGGCCGCGAGATTGTCGTTGTTGGAGATGACGGAGAAGAAGAAACGCATACTGTCGCCACTATCGCTCGTCTTGCGGTCGTCGATGGGCAAGAAATAAAGGCGGGAGACCCGTTAGTTGACGGACCGCGCGACCCCAAAGAGCTGCTAGATATTCGGGGCGTTCGTGAGACTCAGCAATACTTGGTGGAGGAAGTCCAAAAGGTATATCGAGAACAAGGTGTATCGATCCACGATAAGCATATTGAACTCATCATTAGACAAATGACTCGACGGGTTTTGGTTGGAGAACCGGGTGAATCTGTGTTCCTGCCAGGAGAACAAGTTGACCAACGTGTCTACGCCGAAGTGAACCGTAACCTTGTCCAAGAAGGACAACGACCAGCTGAGGCTCGGCCGGTCATAATGGGTATCACCAAGGCTTCACTTGCTACAGATTCATGGCTCTCAGCGGCTTCTTTCCAAGAGACGACGCGTGTGCTCACCGAAGCAGCAATTGAGTCACGACGTGATGATTTGAAAGGTCTGAAAGAGAACATCATCATCGGTAAATTGATTCCGGCGGGAACAGGGCAAGGCCGATATCGAAATATAGATACGACAGCCCCGGATTATGAGCCAATGGAATTCTTTACCTCAGATGAAGATCTTGATCCTGCTGAGTGGTTAGCCACTATAGGAAGTGAAGAAGGCGCGGGCGGGGTCGAACTAGGTGACGCAGGATAGTTAAGCGTCACATGAGACTTGTTGTCGCGAGCACCTTGTTGGTGCTTCTTCTTGGTGCATCAAGTTGCACTGGGGCGACACAGGATTCTCAATTTGGCGCTTCCAACACTGTTTCTCCCGCTCCCGGCCGCTCTTTAGGTGCAGCCCAACTTCTTGAGACCTTGCAGTGGCCGCAGGGGTTTAAGGCATTGAGCCTTTCAGCCAGCGCAGAGAACCAATTGCAACGGATTATTTTTGATGACGTCGAAATAGCAGCGTCCGTAAGAGATGTTGCTGCCACTGGACTGTCACTTGATGGGCAACCGATAGGAGCACTAATGCTGATCGGCGTTGCGGACCCCGTGATTGGCAATATGAGTTTCGTTGAGGGTCTAGAGTCAGCAGCGCTCAGTGAATCAGAGACCGCTCATTGGGGTCCAATGACAGGATCCATAATGAAATCTGGTGGACAGTTCTGGGGTGTACTGCCCCTCAGTTCGGTGGTAGCTGTGGCGGTCACCGTTGAAAGAGTCCACCTAAATGAGGTGATGAAATCGCTAGTCCGAACGGTTACTCGACCATAGGATTAGCCACAACCTACCGAGAGACCCAAAATCCTGGATAAATCTGGCTCTGTGGGGTGCTTCGAGGTTGCCTCTCTCTTACGCGACTCGTAGCATTATCAATCGGTCTTCTTCCGGCCCCGATAGCTATTTCGTGCCGAGTAGACCAATCGCAACCCTTAAGACAGGTTGCCTAATCAGAGGAATTTGGTGCCCACAATCCAGCAACTGGTCCGAAAAGGCCGGAAATCAAAACCGACCAAGGCTAAGACCCCAGCCCTCAAGGGTTCCCCTCAACGTCGAGGGGTATGTACACGTGTCTACACACACACCCCGAAAAAACCGAACTCTGCTCTACGAAAAGTTGCTCGTGTTCGGTTGACCAGTGGTATTGAAGTAACTGCGTATATTCCAGGAGAAGGACACAACCTTCAAGAACACAGCATTGTGTTGGTACGCGGAGGACGTGTAAAAGATCTCCCCGGCGTTCGCTACAAAGTAGTTCGCGGTTCGCTGGATGCCTCTGGTGTGTCTGCTCGTCGTCAAGCCCGTTCCCGATACGGCGCAAAGAAGGAGAGCTGAGATGCCTCGTCGCGGCGCTGCCCCCAGACGTGAACTTGCAGCGGACCCGGTTTACGATTCGACACTTGTCACCCAAGTAATTAACAAAGTTCTGCAACGCGGTAAACGCGCTACAGCGGAACGCATTGTTTACGACGCACTTGACATGGTTTCTGAAAAAACCGGGGGCGAAGCTCTGGATGTCCTAAAACGTGCCGTAGATAACACCAAACCCCAGCTGGAAGTGAAGAGTCGAAGGGTTGGCGGCGCCACCTACCAGGTCCCAGTCGAAGTTCGCCCTCGGCGCGCTAACACCCTAGCTATTCGATGGATTGTCGATTACTCCCGTGAACGACGCGAACGCACAATGGCCGAACGACTAGCAAACGAAGTCCTTGATGCATCGAATGGTACTGGCTCCGCAACCAAACGCCGTGAAGACACACACCGAATGGCAGAAGCTAACAAAGCTTTCGCCCATTACAGGTGGTAACAAAAGAGCCGCCAGTCACCCCCAAACGCCTCTTAAACCGGCACACTAGATGTAGGAAGTGCTCCGCAGGAGCGCTCACAAATTTTCCCTCTAAGAACACCTAACCCCTGACCCCAAAGAAGACCGAGGCAGACACCCCATGCCACGCAATCAGCCCCTTGACCGCGTTCGAAATATAGGCATCATGGCCCACATTGATGCTGGGAAAACCACTACCACGGAGCGGATCCTCTATTACACCGGAGTGAACTACAAGATTGGTGAAGTCCACGATGGTGCAGCGACCATGGACTGGATGGAGCAGGAACAAGAACGAGGGATAACCATTACCTCGGCCGCCACAACCTGCATGTGGAACGACCACGTAATCAACATCATCGACACTCCGGGGCACGTGGACTTCACAGTCGAAGTTGAACGTTCACTGCGCGTTCTCGACGGCGCTGTGGCCGTGTTTGATGGGGTAGCGGGAGTGGAACCTCAAACTGAGACCGTATGGCGACAAGCTGACAAATATGGTGTCCCACGGATGTGTTTCATAAACAAACTTGATCGGACTGGCGCGTCTTTCCACGACTCGCTAGCAAGCATCGTTGATCGTCTAGATGCCAACGTTGCGGTCCTGCAGCTCCCCATTGGAAACGAAGCAGACTTTGCAGGTGTCGTTGACCTCGTGGCCATGAATGCGATCGTCTGGCAGGGTGAAGACCTTGGAGCAAGTTACGACATTGTTGAAATTCCCGATGACTTGCAAAGTGAAGCCCAAGAATATCGTTCGAAACTTCTTGAAGTACTTGCAGATGTTGATGAAGACATCATGATGGCGTATCTCGAAGGAGAGGACGTTGACGAAGAAACACTCCATAGTGCTATTCGCAGAGGAACTATTGGAAACCAAATAGTTCCAGTCCTTACAGGAACCGCCTTTAAGAACAAAGGGGTCCAGCCACTACTAGACGCTGTGACCCGGTACCTTCCGTCGCCGTTAGACATTCCAGCCATTGACGGCACCACACTCAACGGCGAAGAGACTTTGGAACGTCAACCCCACGATGAGGAGCCATTCTCGGCTCTGGCATTCAAGATCATGACTGACCCTCATGTAGGAAAACTTGTCTATTTCAGGGTTTATAGCGGCAGCCTCGAAAAAGGCGGCCAAGTTCTCAACACCACTACCGGAAACAAAGAACGCATCGGGCGTATTCTCCAGATGCACGCTAATAACCGGGAAGATCGTGACGATATTCAAGCAGGTGACATTGTCGCCGGAATTGGGCTAAAGAACACGAGAACTGGAGACACCTTGTGTGCGCCCGACAAACCCATAGTCCTAGAACAGCTCACGTTCCCAGAACCCGTAGTGCACGTCGCAGTGGAGCCACGCTCAAAGGGTGACCAAGACAAGCTAGGCAAGGCTCTTTCAGCTTTATCCGAAGAAGACCCGACGTTCAGGGTTAAGACCGATGAGGAAACAGGCCAGACGGTTATCTCAGGTATGGGTGAACTTCACCTTGAAGTGTTAGTTGACCGAATGCTCCGAGAATTCCGAGTTGATGCGACAATCGGTAAGCCGCAGGTCGCCTACCGAGAAACCATCACCAAAGCAGTTGAAAAGTTCGAATACCGACACATTAAACAAAGTGGTGGATCAGGCCAATACGCGGTTGTGGTCATCAACCTGGAACCAAGCGATGCTGGCGAAGGGTACGTATTTGACGACACCATTAAAGGTGGTGTCATACCTCGCGAATACATCAGTTCAGTAGATGCTGGCCTCCAGTCTTCAATGGATAACGGACCCCTAGCAGGGTTCCCGATGGTCGACGTGAAAGTCTCACTCATCGACGGATCAACTCACGACGTTGACTCATCAGAAATGGCATTTAAGATTGCGGGAACTATGGCGATGCGTGAAGCCGCTCGGGCTGCAGGACCGGTGCTGCTCGAGCCGATCATGTCTGTGGAAGTAGTCACCCCAGAGGACTATATGGGCGATGTAATTGGAGATTTGAATGCGCGTAGGGGTCGAGTTGGCCAAATGGAAAATCGTGGAACTGCACAAGTAATTGACGCCGAAGTGCCGTTATCGGAGATGTTCGGTTACGCTAACGACCTGCGTTCACGTACTCAGGGTCGGGCCACCTACTCGATGCAGTTCGAGAACTACCAGCAAGTTCCACCAAATATCGCCGAAGACATCGTGAAACGAATCCGCGGCGAATAAATATCACAACCAAATATCGATCTAAAGAAAATAGGAAGACACCGGAGAGAAATCATGTCCAAGGAGAAGTTTGAACGGACGAAGCCGCATGTGAATGTGGGAACGATGGGTCATATTGACCATGGTAAGACCACGTTGACTGCTGCTATCACCAAGGTTTTAGCTGAGTCTTCGGGTGGCGAAGCAACGGCGTTCGAAGATATTGATAAGGCACCTGAGGAGAGGGAGCGTGGTATCACGATCTCGATTTCTCACGTTGAGTATGAGACGGATAACCGACACTACGCCCACGTTGATATGCCTGGCCACGCTGACTACATCAAGAACATGATCACTGGTGCTGCTCAGGTTGACGGCGCGATTCTCGTTGTATCTGCTGCCGATGGCCCCATGCCTCAAACACGTGAGCACGTGTTGTTGGCTCGCCAGGTTGGTGTTCCCTACATCGTGGTTGCCTTGAACAAGGTTGACATGGTTGACGATGAAGAATTGTTGGAACTGGTGGAACTCGAGGTTCGTGAGTTACTCAACGAATACGAGTTCCCTGGTGATGATGTCCCAGTAGTGCAGGTCTCTGCTTTGGGCGCTTTAGAGGGTGCCGATGGAGCCGCTGACAAGATTCTGGAGCTCATGGCGGCTGTTGATGAGGCTGTTCCTGAACCTGACCGCGACAATGACAAGCCCTTCCTAATGCCGGTTGAGGACGTTTTCTCTATCACGGGTCGAGGCACAGTGGTTACCGGCAAGATCGAGACTGGTGTCTGTAACACCGGTGAAGAGATCGAAATTGTTGGTATTCGCGACACTCAAAGCACCACGATCACCGGCGTCGAAATGTTCCGCAAGATCCTTGATGAAGGTCAAGCTGGCGACAACGTTGGGCTGCTATTACGAGGTCTGGATAAGGAAGACGTCGAACGTGGCCAGGTTTGCTGCGCTAAGGGGTCTATTACTCCCCATACTAAATTTGAAGCGCAGGTCTATATCTTGACCAAAGAAGAAGGCGGTCGCCATAAGCCGTTCTTCTCGAACTATCGGCCGCAGTTCTATTTCCGGACGACTGATATCACCGGAATGGTTGAACTGCCTTCAGGTACCGAAATGTGCATGCCTGGTGACAACACCGACATGACTGTTGAGTTGATCAACCCGATCGCTATGGATGATGGTCTACGGTTTGCTATTCGTGAGGGTGGCCGCACAGTTGGTGCAGGTCGAGTTACCAAAATCCTCGAATAACGACAATGGCTGCTTCACAAAAAATCCGTATCCGTCTAAAGGCATATGACCACGACATCGTGGACCAAAGTACTCAGAAAATTGTTGAGACCGTTCTTCGGACTCAAGCAAATATCAAAGGCCCAGTGCCTTTGCCTACTGAAAAACACAGGTACACCGTCGTTCGATCACCTCATAAAGATAAGGACTCTCGAGAGCATTTCGAGATGCGGATTCACAAGCGGCTTATTGACATAGTTGAGCCGTCTCCGAAGACGGTTGACTCGCTGCAACGGCTCGAATTACCAGCCGGTGTCGATATCGAGATAAAAATCCAACAGAACTAGCATTGATGCCCACATCGGGGTGGTGATTGGGCTATAGCCCCGGTATCGTTTATTCCCCGTGTGTCTGAGTTTTAGATACACGAATCGACGTCCGGCAAGGCCGGCCTTAGGGTCGGAACCGGTCGGCACAACCTAATTCTCGCTCCGCCGGCTTTGCCGAGCGGAGCGTTCGCGTGAACGGCGGCCAACCGGCCCCATTTGGAAGAGGAAGACATCCGACATGGCGAATAAGGCGATCGTCGCCACAAAAGTGGGTATGACCCAACTGTGGGATGACGACAACCGGGTTGTGCCCGTCACCATGTTGCAGGTTGAGCCATGCCGCGTAGTCCAGGTAAAGACTGATGAACGTGATGGTTACACAGCGGTACAAGTCACTTTCGGTCAACGCGACGCCGCAAAGTTGAGTAAACCCGAAGCCGGTCATTTCGAGACAGCAGGTGTTGAGCCGGGACAACGTCTAGTTGAACTGCGTATCGACGACGTAAGTGAAATTGAAATTGGGCAAGAACTAGCTGCTGACGTGCTTGAAGCAGGTGAAAAAGTAGACGTAACTGCTGTGTCAAAGGGCAAGGGATTTGCTGGTGTTATGAAGCGTCATAATTTCAGCGGCCAAAAAGCGAGTCATGGAGCTCATAGAGTCCACAGGGCCCCAGGTGCCATTGGTGCCTGCGCCACACCGTCTCGTGTGTTTAAAGGGCAGAAAATGCCTGGCCGGATGGGTGCCGAAAAGGTGACCACCCTCAACCTCACAGTGGTTGAGGCCGATGCAGAACGAGAACTCCTGCTGATCCGTGGATCGGTTCCGGGACCCAAAGGGGGCGTCGTGGTAGTTCGTGACGCGGTGAGGGGCTAAATAATGGCAACAACTTTGGACCTCAGAACCCAAGATGGTGGAACCGCAGGTACTGTCACCCTTGACGATGCCATCTTCGGCATCGAGCCCAACATGGCTGTTCTCCACCAGGTCGTAACCGCCCAGCTGGCTGCCAAGAGAAGCGGAAGTGCCAACACCAAGACCCGTGCGGAGGTAAAGGGCGGTGGTGCTAAGCCATACCGACAAAAGGGCACGGGTCGAGCTCGACAAGGATCCATTCGCGCCCCACAGTTCACAGGCGGCGGAATTGTTCATGGGCCGAAGCCGAGGAGCTTCCGCAAAAAAGTAAATAAGAAAATGAACCGACTTGCGTTGTGTTCAGCGCTAAGTGACCGGGCTCAAAGTGAACGTGTAGTTGTGGTCGACCAGTGGCAATTCGAAACACCCAAAACCAAAGATGCTCTGACTGCTCTCGAGAACCTTGATCTTGAAGGAAAGGTGATGATGGTGGTCGCGGCTAGCGACGACGCAACCGTTCGGAGTTTCAGAAATCTACCGTCGGTGCAACTTGTACAAGCTGCAGAACTCAACGCGTATGACGTGCTCTGTTCCGACTGGCTTGTGTTCACTGCCGAGACTCTTCCAGGGGCAAATTCATGAAAGACCCACGTGACGTTGTGATTGCGCCCATTGTTTCTGAGAAGTCGTACGAACAGCTAGAACAAAATATCTACGTATTTCAAGTCCACACGTCAGCTTCTAAGCCAGAGATTCGCCAAGCCGTGGAATCGATTTTTGATGTGACCGTAACGAAGGTCAACACGCTCAACCGCAAAGGCAAAGTTCGCCGCAACCGACGCGATAACACGTTGGGGAAACGAGCTAATACCAAGCGGGCCATTGTTACCCTCGCTGAGGGCGACTCGATCCAGATCTTCGAGACATAGTTATGGGAATTCGCGTACGTAAGCCGTCCAGTCCAGGTAGACGTTTTCAAACGGTCTCCGATTTCAGCGAGATCACTACAACCAACCCAGAAAAATCGCTGCTCGCCAAGAAACATTCGACAGGTGGTCGAAATAACAACGGTAGGAAAACGTCACGCCACCGCGGTGGTGGTCACAAGCAGCGTTACCGAATAATTGATTTCAAGCGCGACAAAGACGGAGTTCCAGCGACCGTCGCGACTATCGAATATGACCCAAATCGAAATTGTCGTATCGCACTTCTCCACTACCACGACGGAGAGAAGTGTTACATCTTGGCGCCCGCGGGACTTGAAGTAGGAGACAAGCTGGAAAACGGTCAGCATGCTGAAGTCCGAGTGGGCAACGCCCTGCCTCTGCGTTACATGCCAGTAGGAACCACTATCCACAACATCGAACTGAAGCCAGGAGCTGGTGGCCAGATGGCTCGCTCAGCTGGCGCTGGCGTGCAGCTCGTCGCTAAAGAAGGTGCGCACGCAACGCTGCGCCTACCCAGCACAGAAATGCGTCGTGTTCCTATCGACTGTCGCGCGACAGTTGGCTCAGTGGGCAACGCCGAAGCAGACCTAATCAAGATTGGTAAAGCTGGACGTAACCGCTGGAAAGGTGTGCGACCACAAACTCGTGGTGTCGCAATGAACCCGGTGGACCACCCCCTCGGTGGTGGTGAAGGAAAAACCTCCGGTGGTCGCCACCCAGTATCCCCCTGGGGCAAGCCAGAAGGCCGTACCCGCAAGAAGAACAAGAAATCGAACGACATGATCATTCGTCGTCGCCGTACCCGCGGATCGCGGAGGTAACTAATGCCACGTAGCTTGAAAAAAGGCGCTTTTGTAGATGACCATCTACTCAAGAAAGTCGATGCGCTCAACGAAAGCGGTGAGAAACAAGTTGTCAAGACCTGGAGCCGCCGTTCCACGATTATCCCTGAAATGATTGGCCACACGATTGCAGTCCATGATGGCCGTAAACATGTTCCCGTCTACATCACCGAAGCGATGGTCGGACACAAGTTGGGTGAATTCTCACCTTCCCGAACCTTCAAGTTTCATGCAGGGCAAGAACGAGGAGGCAGCTGATGAGTGGTCTGATTGACCTCAACGCAGTCGCTGGAGCGCGTTCGACCCACAAATTCGCCCGGCTTTCAGCATCAAAGGCCAGGGTTGTTCTGGACCTCATTCGCGACGACGACCTAGAGCAAGCACGAGAAGAATTGCAATTCTGTGATCGGGGTGCCGCAACGGTAATTTCCAAAGTTTTGGAGAGTGCTGTTTCGAACGCAGAAAATAACGAAAATTTGTCGGCAGACGAACTGTATGTGGCGGAATGCTGGGCAGACGAGGGACCCACATTGAAACGATGGCGTCCCCGTGCCCGTGGCCGCGCTACCCGTATCAATAAACGAACCTGCCATATCACTGTGGTAGTCGCCCAGCTCTCCGAAGATGAACTTGAGATGCGAGCAGCGAGTCTGGCCGCCTCAGGACGCCGTAGCGCTGATCAAGACCGAGCGGCTCGCGTTGCAGCAAGCAAGGACGCTGAAGAAGAAACAGAAGCCGTCGCAGATGAGCCCGTTGAAGAAGACGGTGACACACCTGACAGTTCTGTCCAAGCTGAAGTAGTTAGCGAAGAGGCTGAGTCTTCCGACTCCGAACCTGAAAACGCTGAAGAAACAGAAACTGATGCGGCTGAACTTGAATCATCAGAAGACACCGAACCGACCGACGAAGATGAGAAGGAGGCCTGATCATGGGTCAGAAAGTTAACCCGTACGGCTTCCGACTGGGAATTACCACGGACTGGAAATCTCGCTGGTACGCAGATAAGGAGTACCAGGACTACATCATTGAAGACTGGGAGATCCGTAACTTCCTGCAGACTGAACTTCCGCATGCCGCTATCAGCCGAATTGAAGTGGAACGAACTCGCGATCGGTTGCGAATAGACGTCCACACAGCTCGACCCGGAATTGTGATTGGTCGCCGCGGAGCCGAGGCAGACCGACTTCGAGAAGGTCTCACCAAGATCTCAGGCAACCCGAAGGTTCAACTGAATATTCAAGAGATTAAACAACCCGAACTTGATGCAGCGTTGATCGCCCAAGGCGTGGCAGACCAACTTGCCGGCCGCGTGGCTTTTCGCCGAGCGATGAAACGCGCCGTACAAAACGCCCAAAAGGCGGGAGCGCTAGGAATCCGGGTTCAATGCTCAGGACGCCTCGGTGGTTCAGAAATGGCCCGAACCGAGTGGTACCGCGAAGGTAGAGTCCCACTTCACACTCTGAGAGCCGACATCGACTATGGCTTCCGTGAAGCACGCACAACTGCCGGACGAATCGGGGTCAAAGTGTGGTTATACAAAGGCGACATCCTGCCGTACAAGGTGTCCGCTGACGAAAGGATAAGCCGAGAAGCAGCGATGGCAGTAGGCGAAACCTCAGGCTCTGTTGAACAGAGCGGCCCTGTTGTCTCCTCAGGTGGACGTAGGCCAGATGCCCCCGCAGACGAGATCGAAGAGCCAGCCCCCCTCGTCAAGGAAGCTGATCCTGAGTTTGAAAAGCTCCTAGAAGAAGAAGAGCAGATCGAACGCGCAACACGCGAACAAAGCCAAACGCCCAACTTCAGGCCGGGAGACGACTGACATGCTGATGCCCCGGAAAGTAAAGCACCGCAAAGCCCATCGAGGCCGAACAAAGGGTCGAGCTAAAGGCGGAACCACCATTAACTTCGGTGACTTCGGCATTCAAGCTCTAGAGCCAGGATGGATAACAGCGCGACAGATTGAAGCTGCCCGTATCGCTATGACTCGACACGTAAAGCGTGGCGGAAAAGTCTGGATCAATGTCTTTCCCGATAAACCAGTAACTGCGAAACCCGCAGAAACTCGAATGGGATCAGGTAAAGGAAACCCAGAACGCTGGGTGGCCGTAGTAAAGCCAGGAAGAGTCATGTTTGAGCTAGGCGGAGTTGATGCCGCCCTCGCTCACGAAGCCCTTAACCGCGCCATCCAAAAGCTCCCGATCAAGGCACGCGTCATGAGCCGTGAGGAGGCAATCTAATGGCAGCCGCAGCAACACTTCGTGAACTTGCCGATGACCAGCTAATCGACCAAATAGGCGAACTAAAACAAGAACTGTTCAACTTGCGTTTCCAATTCGCCACAGGCCAATTAGAAAATCCGGCTCGAATGTCGCAAGTTAAGCGAGACATCGCCCGCATAAACACTGTTCTTAGGGAACGCGAAATTGCTGCTGCAGAGGCAGCAGTGGAGGAAAATTCATGACTGATACACAAGTCACCTCACAAGAACGGAACGGACGAAAAATCCGGGAAGGGTTAGTCGTTTCCACGGCAATGGAAAAGACCATCGTTGTTGCAGTGACCGAACGCGTTCGCCATGCCCGCTATTTCAAAACAGTTCAACAGACCAAGAAGCTCTACGTACACGACGAGCAAAACGATGCCCGCGCAGGCGACAGAGTTCGAGTTATGGAAACTCGACCCCTGTCAAAGAAAAAGCGATGGCGGCTAGTTGAAATCGTCGAGCGAGCTCGTTGATTCCGGAGTCGATGCAGTGATCCAGCAAGAATCCCGACTTAAAGTCGCCGACAATTCGGGCGCCAGAGAAGTCTTATGTATTCGCGTACTAGGAGGCACAGGCCGACGATACGCGTCAATTGGTGATGTTTTCGTCGCCACCGTCAAAGACGCTATCCCCGGGGCCGGTGTCAAAAAAGGTGAAGTAGTCCGATGTGTGGTCGTGCGGACACGCAAGGAACGTCGCCGACCAGACGGCAGCTATATCAGATTTGACGAAAACGCAGCTGTTCTAATTGACGAAAATCGGCAACCCCGAGGCACTCGTATCTTTGGCCCGGTGGGTCGTGAACTCCGAGATCACCGGTTCATGCGAATTGTTTCCCTAGCGCCGGAGGTCCTGTGATGAAAATCAAAAAAGGCGATCTCATTCGTGTCCTTTCCGGTAAAGACAAAGGGACCGAAGGACATGTAATGGCAGTGAACTCTGAAAGCGGTCGTATCACCGTCGAAGGAGTCCACACAGGCAGAAAACACCAACCACCGACACAGACCAACGATCAAGGTGGAATCATCGATATTGCATTGACTATTAATGCATCCAACGTCGCCGTTGTGTGCCCAAAAACGGGCGAAGCCGGACGCGTTGGATATCGGATTGAAGGTGACGCCAAAGTGCGATACCACAAGAAATCAGGGGAGGAACTGTCGTGAACGCGACACTGATGGAACCCCGCATGAAAGTTCTCTATCGAGAAACTCTTCGAGATCAACTGCAAAGTCAGCTCGGTCTTGACAACGTCATGCAAGTACCCAAGCTCAGCAAAATTTCTGTGAACTCAGGTGTCGGAGATGCGCTGGTCAATCGAGCTTTCCTGGATAGTGCCGTAGAGGATCTAACCAAGATCACTGGCCAAAAACCAGCGATAACCCGGGCGAAACAATCAATCGCAGGTTTCAAACTCCGAGAAGGAAACGCCATAGGTGCAAAAGTGACTCTTCGAAACAACAGAATGTGGGAGTTCTACGACCGACTCGTGAGTCTCGCTATTCCCAGAATCCGCGACTTCAGAGGACTATCACCCCGTTCCTTTGATGGACACGGCAATTACACATTTGGAGTTACCGAACAGTTGATTTTCCCAGAAATTAGTTATGACTCAGTTAACAAAATCCGAGGCATGGATATCACACTCGTGACATCAGCCACTAACGACGAACATGGCCGAGCGCTTCTAACAGCGCTCGGGTTTCCGTTCCGCACTGAAGGGCAGAACTGATGGCCAAGAAGGCTCTTCGTAATAAACAGCAACGTACCCCTAAGTTCAAGGTTCGTGGATACACACGCTGTCGCCGCTGTGGTCGACCGCGGTCTGTGTACCGCAAATTCGGACTGTGTCGCGTATGTCTCCGCGCAATGGTCCACGCCGGAGAAATTCCGGGCGTAACTAAGGCGAGCTGGTGAGGGGAGGATCACAATGACAATGACTGACCCAATAGCCGACATGCTTACCCGGGTACGGAATGCACACCAGGGATACAAAGACCAGGTAGACATGCCGTCCTCAAAGCTCAAGGAATCCCTCGCTGCGATTCTCAAAACAGAGGGCTATATCGCTGATTACCAAATTGCCGAAGCTGCTGATCGGCCAGGGCAGACCTTATCTATTCAGTTGAAGTACACCCCTGATCGCAGTCGCACTATTTCCGGATTGAAGCGAATCTCAAAACCAGGTCTTCGGGTATACACCAAGTCCGACAGTGTCCCCAGGGTCCTCGGAGGGCTCGGTATCGCCGTTTTGTCAACCAGTAAAGGCCTAATGACCGACAGAGAAGCACGTCGCAACCATATCGGTGGCGAAATTCTCTGTTATGTCTGGTAGGAGCCAAGCATGTCGAGAGTAGGTAACGCACCCATCACTATCCCAGACGGACTTTCTGTCGAAGTTTCAGCTGGCACGGTCAAAGTTTCGGGAAGCCAAGGCGAACTTAGTAAAGAGATGCCAGAAGGCATCGAAGTTCAAGTTCAAGAATCCGTAGTAACTGTCAGTCGAAACGACGACAGTCGCCAACAGCGTTCCCTTCACGGTCTAGCTCGGGCACTTGTCAACAACATGGTTGAGGGTGTCTCTAATGGCTTTATGAAGGAACTCACCATTGTTGGTGTCGGGTATAGGGCCCAAGCAAAGGGCAACAACGCATTGGAGTTAGCGCTCGGTTTCAGCCACTCAGTTAGCGTAGAAGCCCCGGATGGCATCACTTTCGAAGTGCCTGAGCCCACGATCATCAAAGTGTCAGGTATCGATAAACAACTTGTCGGACAAGTCGCTGCCGATATTCGTGCCCTGAAAAAACCTGAACCCTATAAGGGCAAAGGGATTAGGTATGTCGATGAGTACGTAATTCGCAAAGCTGGCAAGGCCGCAAAGTAGGTATTGAAATGACATCACGCAGCGCACAGCGCCAACGCCGACAACGCCGAGTTCGCAAGAAGGTCACCGGAACCACTAGTCGACCTCGGCTAAGTGTCTTCAGGTCTAACCGGCATATCTCAGCTCAAATCATTGACGATGAGAATGGCCGCACCGTTGCAGCCGCCTCGACCTCGGAAGTCGAGTTACGAGGTACTACGACTAGCAATAAAGAAGCTGCAGGCAAAGTAGGCGGTCTGCTTGCTGAACGAGCCCAGGCAGCTGGTATCGACTCCGTGGTTTTCGACCGCGGAGGAAACAAGTATCACGGCCGTGTAGCGGCCCTCGCCGACGCAGCACGCGACGCCGGATTGAAGTTTTAGGAGCTGATCATGACTGATGCCAACGATAATCAAAATCGCCGTAACGACGATCGAGGTAATCGCCGTCGAGACGACCGGCGCCGAGATGACAACCCGCGAAACAGCGGAGATGACGGGCTGCGTGAATCACGTGTGATCGACATTAACCGCGTAGCCAAGGTGGTGAAAGGCGGTCGACGCTTCTCGTTCACGGCGCTTGTGGTTATCGGTGACGGAGCTGGCCAAGTTGGTCTCGGGTATGGCAAAGCAAAAGAGGTTCCTCTCGCGATCCAAAAAGGGACCGAGGAAGCCAAGAAGAACTTATTTCGCGTACCGCTCGCAGGATCAACAATCGTTCACCCCATTCTCGGTGAAATGGGAGCAGGTCGTGTGCTGCTGAAACCCGCAGCTCCAGGTACCGGAGTGATCGCTGGAGGTGCAGCGCGGGCCATTCTCGAAGAAGCGGGAATTAGTGACGTTTTGGCAAAATCGCTTGGATCTTCTAACCACATCAATGTGGCCAAGGCGACCATTGTTGGACTTCAAGGCCTAAAGCGACCTGACGAAATAGCTGAACTACGGGGCCTATCGGCGGAGGAGTGCATCCCTGCAGCTCTCTTAGCCGCCTATCGCGAATCAGAACGACAAGCCCACCAGCCGAAACCTGCTGCTGAGGTATCTTCATGAATGACCTAACAGTTAAACAAATTCGCTCTGCGATCGGTTCGAAACCCAAGCACCGTGGAACTCTCCGAGCCTTGGGGTTAGGACGAATAGGAAAGACGAATACCTTGCCCGATAGACCTGAAATTCGAGGAATGATTCACAAGGTCGCCCACCTCATTGATGTAGAGGAAAGCTGAACGAATAGCCATGCTAAAACCACACGACTTACAACCAGCTCCGGGGTCAAAGAAACGGCCCAAGCGCGTCGGCCGGGGCATCGCTGGGAAAGGCGGCAAGACAGCAGGCCGAGGAACCAAGGGAACCAAAGCACGCAGCAAAGTGCCAGTTTGGTACGAAGGTGGCCAACTGCCGCTCCAACGTCGACTCCCCAAAATGAAAGGTTTCACCAACCCTTTTAGGGTCGAATACCAACCGATCAACCTAGACACCATTGTCGACTCACAACTCGACGACATTGACCCGGAAGTGCTCTACAAAAAAGGTCTCGTATCGAAAGGTGTGATGGTGAAGATCCTTGGTCGAGGAGAGATCGATCGTCCAGTAACCGTGAAGGCCCATGCCGTATCAAAGAGTGCAGAATCGGCGATAACAGATGCAGGCGGCACTGTAGAGATTCTGCCGCCTACATTTAAGGGACCGCGACCTCCAGCTCGCGGCAACCAGCACACCAACCGATAAACGGGGTTTACCTTGCTCGGGAGTATGCGCAACATCTTTCGTGTTCCAGATCTTCGACTGAAGATCCTGTTCACCATGGCCATCCTTGGCGCTTACCGACTTGGCTCCCAAGTCCCAGTGCCGGGGATTGATTTCGACGCGATCTTGTCGCTTCGAGAACAAGCGGACCAAACAGGTGGAGTGCTCGCCCTGCTCAATCTTTTCTCAGGCGGAGCGCTGACGAATTTCGCTATCTTCGCCCTTGGGATCATGCCGTACATCACCGCGTCGATCATCATACAAATTTTGACCGTTGCGATCCCTCGCTTAGAGCAACTGCAACAACAGGGAGCGGTGGGTCAGAAAAAGATCACCCAGTACACCCGATATTTGACACTTGCAATAGCGTTCATCCAGGCAACTGGAATCACCTTCATATTTGGTCGCGGCCAGGGAACGGCGCTGGGCAATACCAGCGCAGTCATCGTCATCCCAGATTTCACATTCCCCCGCGTGGCACTCGTGATTATTTCGCTAACGGCTGGCACTGCACTACTTATGTGGATGGGTGAACTCATAAGCCAACGAGGCGTCGGTAATGGCATGTCCCTTCTGATTTTTGCTTCGGTTGTATCAACAATCCCGTTTGACGGAGCTCGCCTGCGAGCCGTTGAAGGGAATTTCTATTTAGGAGCCGCCATCTTCGTAGCGATTGCAATGATGGTCGCGATCGTCTTTATCGAACAAGGCCAGCGTCGTATCCCGGTTCAATTCTCCAAACGCCAAGTGGGGCGGAAAATGTATGGCGGACAAAACACATACATCCCGCTCAAGGTCAATCAGTCCGGCGTCATCCCTGTCATATTTGCAAGTTCGATCCTGTTCCTACCGATCTTGTTATCGAACGTGGCGAACTGGGGATGGCTGCAAACCTTCGTGAATGACTATCTCACTCAACCAGACAGCATTGTTTACATTCTCTTCTTCGGCATGCTGATCGTTGGTTTCGCTTACTTCTACACCGCGATTTCTTTCGACCCTGTGCGTCAGGCGGACAATATTCGCAAGCAGGGTGGCTTCATACCTGGGGTACGACCAGGACCTCAAACTGAGCGTTACCTCTCCAAGATCCTTAACCGCATTACTTTGCCGGGTGCCTTATTTATCGCTCTCGTTGCGCTCATTCCTACAGTCCTCCTCTCCCTAACAAGTGACTTGGGAGCCATGGGTGGCGGCGGAGCGTCAATCGGCTTTGGTGGCGTGTCGATCCTCATTGCCGCAGGCGTCGCTCTCGAAACGATGAAACAAGTAGACAGCCAGTTGCTCCAACGCAACTACGAAGGCTTTCTTAAGTAGTCAAGGCATATCTAATGACCCGACTCGTGATTCTCGGCAAACAAGGAGCAGGCAAAGGCACCCAATGCGCGTTGCTCGTTGAGCACTTTGGAATACCCCATATTTCCACTGGGGACATGCTTCGCGCCTCAGTATCTGAAGGCACTGAACTAGGTCTAAAAGCCAAAGCGATCATGGACGCAGGAGATCTAGTTTCTGATGATCTCATTCTTGGCATCGTTGAAGAACGGCTGGCTCAACCAGATGCTGAACACGGATTCCTACTTGACGGGTTCCCTCGGACCGACGCACAAGCACAGGGACTGGTGGAAATGCTCGCGCCTCAGGGCATCGACCTTGCTATCGATATTGAAGTGCCGGACGACGTGGTTACACAGCGAATGCTTGCTCGCGGTCGAGATGACGACACTCCCGAAGCTATCCAACGACGGCTGCAGCTATATCAAGAAGAAACAGCGCCGCTGTTAGATTTCTTCTCTTCGCGAGAAGTCCTAGCCGCCGTAGACGGGTTAGGAAGCGAACAAGAGGTTCAAAGTCGAATTATTAGCGCGATCGAAAATCGAGACTGACTATGCCGTGGAGATTGGTGCCTGAAGCCTCGCCCGGTATGCTCTTCCTTCGGCTTGTTGGTCGATCCAATAACGCCGCGTCCGCAATCGGTCGCATTTTCAGGTTTGTATTTCACCCGCGACCCCAGCACCAGGTATCCCAATGAAGGTCCGCCCCAGCGTCAAAAAGATCTGTGACAAGTGCCGAGTCATTCGTCGTCATGGTCGAATTCGCGTGATTTGTCCCAACCCGCGCCACAAGCAGCGACAGGGATAGGAGTTTCTGAACTATGGCCCGTATCGCAGGTGTTGATATACCAAGAGAAAAACGAGTCGAGGTCGCCCTCACTTACATCTACGGAGTTGGACGCACTAGGTCCTCAGACATATGTGAAGCGTTGAACATTGGTCGAGCCACCCGTGTCCGCGACCTAACTGACGAAGAAATTGTCAAAGTACGAAACTTCATAGATGAGAACTACACCGTCGAAGGTGACCTCCGCCGCGACGTAGCGCAAGACATCAAACGCAAAATTGAAATTGGGTGCTTCCAAGGAATTCGTCACCGACGAGGCCTACCGGTCAGAGGGCAACGAACCCATACAAACGCTCGCACCCGAAAGGGACCAAGAAAGACAGTCGCTGGTAAAAAGAAGGTCCTCAAGTGATCGCCGGCAAAGAAAAAGACTGAAAGAAGAACATGTCGGATCCTCAACCAGCAGCACGGCGTCCGCGCCGCAAAGAACGAAAGAATATCGGCCACGGCGTCGCGCATATTAAGAGTTCGTTCAACAACACCATTATTAGTTTCAGCGACCAAAAAGGAAATGTGGTCTCCTGGGCTTCTGCTGGCAATGTCGGATTCAAAGGCTCACGGAAGTCAACACCGTTCGCTGCGCAACAGGCAGCGGAAGAAGCTGCACGCAAGGCCATGGACCATGGCGTTCGGCGAGTCGATGTGCAAGTCAAGGGCCCCGGGTCGGGACGGGAAACAGCGATTCGCTCAATCCAGAACGCCGGTATAGAAGTTACCGGCATCAAAGATATGACCCCTGTGCCGCACAACGGATGTCGACCACCCAAGCGACGGAGGGTCTGACACATGTCGCGTTACACAGGACCCAAAGCACGAGTTTCTCGACGATTAGGGATAAACGTTTGGGGCACCGCGGGTGAGACCAAAGCCCTCGAAAATCGACCGTACCCACCAGGTGAACATGGCCGTGGACGTAGACGCAGCCAGAACTCCGAGTTCCTTGTTCAGCTACAGGAAAAACAGAAGGCTCGATTTACCTACGGCATCACAGAAAAACAGTTCCGAAATACATATGACGAAGCGGCAAGACAACGAGGCGTTACAGGTGAAAACCTTCTCCGCCTTCTGGAGCTCAGGCTCGACAACATCGTTTATCGAGCCGGCTGGGCAGCAACCCGCCCGCAGGCACGTCAGTTCGTAAGTCATGGACATATGAACGTCAACGGTCGCCGGGTCAACGTGCCCAGCTTCCGTGCCCGTAAAGGTGATGTGATCGAATTACGGCCCAAGGCTCGTGAAATGGTCACTATCCGATGGAATCTCGACGTCCTAGATCGCGCTGCCCCGATGTGGCTCGACGCTGGCGACAATGGCCAACAGGTCACTGTTCGAGAGGTTCCAACCCGTGAACAAATTGAAATCCCAGTTCGCGAACAGCTCATTGTTGAGCTGTACAGCAAGTAACCCACCCCTGGCCCAATGGAGATATCGTGAGCATGCTCACCATGCAGCGCCCAACAGTTGAAGCCCTCGGAGACGAGCAAGATAATCGGCAGCGATTTGCTATCGGTCCTCTTGAACCAGGTTTCGGTCACACAATCGGCAATTCCCTGCGACGCACCCTGCTGTCGTCGGTGCCCGGTGCGGCTATCACTCAAGTCAAATTCGACGGAGAAGCAGCTCTGCACGAGTTTGCGACCATCGAGGGTGTGGTCGAAGACGTCACCGACCTAATTCTCAACCTCAAAGACGTTGTCTTGATCTGCCACAGCGATGAACCTGTAGCAGTTCGACTCGATGTGTCAGGTCCATGCGATCTCACTGCTGGTGAGGTCGACTGGGGAAACGACGTCGAATGTGTTAACCCGGATCTTCACGTAGCGACCTTAAGTAAGGGCGGACGCCTCTCAATGGATATCACTGTCCAAGAAGGACGCGGCTACCTGTCATCAGAAAATCAAGACAGCAGTTCAACTATTGGTGTGATCCCCATCGACGCACTGTTCAGTCCCGTACGACGAGTTTCCCTGGAAGTAGAACCAACCAGAGTTGAACAATCAACAAACTATGATCGACTGATATTAGACATTGACACTGATGGAGCCATGAGCCCAAGAGATGCGCTTGCCTCCGCAGGAGATACTCTGCGCAGCCTCGTCGGGCTTATAGCTGACATGAGTGAAGAACCTCTCGGGTTAGAAATCCAGGAAATCGCCATCGTCGAGACATCGTCACCTGAACTTGAGTTACCGATCGAAGACCTAGATTTGAGTGAGCGGCCACGAAATTGCCTTAAACGTGGCCAAGTCAACAGCATTGGTGAACTCCTCGAAAAGAGCATTGATGACCTGATGGCGATCACAAATTTCGGTCAAAAATCGCTTGACGAGGTTGTCCAAAAGCTTGATGAGCGCGGGCTAGCTCTCAAAGGCATGACCCCGACGGTCCAATAGGAGCATCCTGATGCCAACTCCGAAAAAGGGTCGCCGACTCGGTGGCAGTTCAAGTCACCAACGTTCAATGATGGCGAACTTGGCTGCATCGTTATTCGCAGCTGAAGCCATCGAAACAACTGAAGCTAAAGCTAAGGCACTTCGCCCGTATGCAGAAAAGCTGATTACGAAGGCTAAAAAGGCCAGCGCTGGCTCGAACAGCCTCCACCGACATCGCCAACTTGTATCCAGTCTTAATGGAGATCAAGAGATGGCCCAGAAGCTGGTCGATGAGATTGGACCCCGATACGAAGATCGGCCGGGCGGGTATACCCGAATTCTCAAGTTAGGTCCGCGCCACGGTGACAATGCTCCCATGGCGCTCATCGAATTGGTCTAAACCCACACCTAGAATTCGGTTATGCCGGAATTAACGGAACTGGAAACTCTTCGAGGGTTCGACACCCCGACTATCTGTAACGCGATAGAACTTATTGCCCCCGAGCGTCGCGTTGAAGGTTTCACAACAGAGCCATTTATCTGCCATGACCCGTCCTTGCCCCCGATGGTCGGGTACGCGCGGACAGCTAAAATCAGGGCAACCAGACCGTCGGGCCGAAACAAGGCTGATGATATGGCGATGCGCATCGACTATTTCAGACACATAGCCGAAGGGCCGGCACCCACCGTCACGGTTATAGAGGACATTGACGAGCCAGTTGGCTTTGGTGCCCACTGGGGCGAAGTAAACAGCAACCTTCACAAAGGTCTGGGCTCAGTTGGAGTGGTAACAAACGGCTCGATACGAGATGTTGATATGTGGGCCGAGGGATTCGGGGCTTTAGCTGGTTCTTTAGGCCCTTCCCATGGGTGGGTCCATGTTGTCGAATATGCGATTCAGGTGGAAGTTCACGGCATGGTTGTATCGCCGGGTGACCTCATCCATGCGGACCAGCATGGCGCTGTCGTGATTCCTGGCTCTGCGGTCTCCGCTATTAAGAGCACCGTAGATCGTCTTGAAAAAGCGGAAGCGCGTCTAATTGGTCCTTCTCAGCAACCGGAGTTCGATATCGAGGAACTCATTACAATTCTCGACCCTGACGGCAGAGACCACTAATAGCACTATCCAGCTGCTGTCACCGATTCAGTATCGCGACCAGAACGGAGCAATGTTCCTGGTCGGGCATCGGTGAACTGTCCATCGAGCACTGCTTGTTCACCATTAATGAACACATGGTGCACGCCTACAGCTTCGCTGTACAGCCGCCAGGCGCCTCCGGGGAGATCTTCGCGGACTTCAATTTCAGCCGGAGCGACTTCGTTTGCATCAAAGATGACCAAATCAGCGCACCAGCCCTCTTCGATACGGCCACGATCTTTGAGCCCGTATAAACGTGCTGGAGCATCGGTGAGCTTTTGTACAGCACTTTCTAGGCTCAGTAGGTTTCTATCTCGAGCTGCTGCAAGCAGATAAGTCGAATAGTTGAATGTCGCCAAGAAATCCAAGTGAGCGCCGGCATCGGACGCTCCTATGAGACAACGCTCATCGTTCCACAGGGCCTGTCGGAGAGCCCAAGACTCTTCGTTGTCGCCCGCCGCTGGTGGGTACAGGCCGGTTTTCAGATCATCTTCAACGACTATTTCGCATAAGGCTTCCCACGGGGTCTTCCCCAATTCCTCAGCGATGTCACCAATGGAGCGACCTTCAAGATGCTTTAAATCCTGTTTCGTTACTTCCCCAACAGTGAGACGTTCCCAACGGGCAACGCCACGAAACGCGCTTGGCTTTTGAGCGTTTTCGTTCAATTCGTTGCGACGTTCAGGATCGGATAGCAACGCCAGCTTTTCCTTGTTCGATAGAGCCATAGGTTCTGACCAGCCATGCAACGTGTCGAGCAGGAAACCACTTTCAAAAGACAGTCTGCTTTCAGCAGGCATAGGGGCTGTCAACGCTATGACTCGACCACCTTGTTCAGCAGCAAAATCTGAGGCTCGCAACTTTTCTTGGATCACATCGGCTTGTCGAGCGTTGGCGAAAATCACATTCCAGTTAAGTGGCCTGTCCGCGGCGACTGACATGTCTGTGAGTAACTGGTACACCTCGTCGTCGAATCTCTCGATGGTCGGTATGAATTCGAGAGCTACTGCAGACGTGTCTTTCAGCACGGAACACAGTTCCACGAGCTCGGTTTCTGAAGCGTGACGGGACGGCACAGCATCACCGGCAGCATCGTTATGCGTCTTCGCCCAAGAAGAACTGAATCCCAGTCCACCGGCAGCGATGCTTTCAGCCAAAAGTTCTTTCATGGCTCTTAGTTCATCGTCGGAGGCGAATTCGCCCACTGATCGTTCACCCATGACAGTTCGACGTAATGCGCTGTGGCCGACCAGAAATCCAGCGTTGGGCATCAAACTGCCGTCGATGGCGTCAAGGTACTCGCCGAACGTCCTCCAATTCCAAGGCACCCCTTGTTGAAGCGAAGCGAGAGGCATTCCTTCGACTCTGGCCAGCATTCGCATCATGTAATCGCCATGTTCTGGTTCCAACGGGGCGATGGTGAACCCACAATTGCCACTTATGACCGTGGTGACACCGTGCAACGGAGATGGTGACAACGTTGTGTCCCAAAAGACTTGCGCGTCGAAGTGTGTATGAACATCAACAAAACCAGGAGCTACGACTAAGCCTTCTGCATCGATTTCATGGTTGCCGTTGTCGGATATTTCTCCGATAGCAACTATGCGTCCGTCACGTATAGCGACGTCCGCGGTCTGTCCAGGGCTCCCCGTGCCGTCAACGACAAGTCCGTTTCGGATAACAACATCAAACATCTATACCCTCCCCTACGAATATGAAACTACCGTCCTAGTGGTGACCTTCGCCCAAACTGTCCGAATCGACCTTGCCTACAAGGGGACTGGATTTCGGGGTTTTGCCGAAAATCCAGACGTTCGAACCGTTGGTGGGGAGCTGCGAACAGCCCTTGAGCAAATACTTGGCGAACCGATCGAGTTGACCGTTGCAGGTCGAACAGACGCAGGTGTTCACGCGATGGGTCAAGTCGTCTCTTTCTGTAGCAGCAGTCCTCGTCTTGACTGTGAACGTCTCAGAGTTGCCCTAAACGGCATGTGTAGTACCGATATCCGGATACAGGCAGTGACTCCAGTAGCTGATGATTTCAATGCGCGATTCTCCGCAACTGAACGCATGTACCACTACTACATTCTGAACTCCCCTCTAGCTGACCCACTTCGCGGTGACATTGAATGGCACATACCCGAGCCACTCAACGTTGATGCAATGAGTCGCGCTGCGCGTTTGTTTCTAGGTGAACACGACTTCACGTCTTTCTGCCGTCGCCCCAAAGGGCAACTGGAACAACCTCTGGTTCGAAACATCCGCTCGTCACGGTGGGTTCCCCAGACACAACAACGAATCCAATTTGAAATAGCAGCGAACGCCTTTTGTCACCAGATGGTCAGATCGCTTACAGGCTTTTGTGTAGCTGTTGGCCTAGGAAAACTTGAACCTGAAGCGTTCGAAGCCGTCATAGAAGCAAAAAGTAGGGCTGCTGCACCACCGATAGCTCCCCCTCACGGGTTGACGTTGAAACATGTGACCTACGGAGAACCCAGCGAACAAGATCAATAAACAAGAAATCACTCGTTGTTGACGTTTGCCGTTTGAACCATACGCCCGTAGCCTTAAACCTCGGCCACTTCACACCTGCGCCGGGTCAAACTGGAAACAATGATGTTTCAGAAAACTTGAGAGGTTGACGCAGAGTGCGTACCTATTCCCCCAAAGCGAGCGAAATCCAACGCCAATGGTTCGTTGTGGACGCCGAGAACCTTGTACTTGGTCGAATGGCGACTGAAGTAGCCCGTATTCTCCGTGGGAAGCACAAGCCCACCTTTGCCCCGCATCTTGACTGTGGCGACCACGTGATCATCCTTAACGCCGCCAAGGTCGTCCTCACTAACGAAAAAGCCGAAAAAAAGTTAGTCCATCGCCACTCGGGGTACCCCGGTGGGCTTAAGTCGCAAACATACGCTGACTTACTCGAACGGCAACCCGAAGACGCCATTCGCAGAACCATCAAAGGCATGCTCCCCAGCAACCGTCTCGGGGCTCAAATGCTCACCAAGTTGAAGGTGTATGCCGGTTCAGAACACCCACATTCCGCGCAGCAACCAGAAGTCCTGACCATAGAAAACGCCATAGCGAAAGCTTGAGAACAACAGATAAATGACCGCTCCACTTACCCAGACAACAGGCAGACGCAAAGAAGCCGTCGCTCGAGTTCGACTTCGACCCGGCACCGGCGTGATTACCTGCAACAAACGGTCCTTCGATGACTATTTCACTTCTTCAGTCCACCGGCTGTTGGTCACCGAACCTCTCCGTCTCCTGGAACAGGTTGAGGCATATGACATAGACGCGACCCTCGACGGAGGCGGTCCGGCAGGTCAAGCCGGCGCTCTCAGACTCGGAATCGCGCGAGCCCTCATCGAACTAGATCCGGAGCAACGCCCTGTGCTCAAAGCTGCTGGACTGCTCACCAGGGACGCTCGAGCTAAAGAGAGCAAGAAGTATGGCCTCAAGAAAGCTCGTAAGGCACCGCAGTACTCCAAGCGGTAAATCTTGAAGGAGTCGACATGACACTGTCATTCGGCACCGATGGCGTTCGTGGCCCCGCGCCCGACATACTCAACCAAAGATTTGTGACGTGTCTCGCAACAGCCGCGAGTGAAGTACTACCTGCTGACCGGTGGATCATTGGACGCGACACCCGAGAATCAGGGCCCGCGTTGTCTGAAGCAGTCGCGTCGGCTATTAGCAACAATGGACTGACCGCAGTCAACGCCGGAGTAATCCCGACGCCCGTCGTCGCGTATTTGTCGAACGTTGAAAACTCAGGAGGCGTTGTAGTTTCGGCGTCCCACAACCTCTGGACTGACAACGGTGTGAAAATCTTTGCTCCCGGAGGCCGAAAACTTCGCGACGAAGAACAATCGATGATCGAAAAACGGTTGAACGAACTCCTAGCGGACGCACCGGTCACAACACACCAAAGCACGGATCCGACGCAACATGCCGACCCGACTGCTGCATGGATCAACTCGATCATCGACGCCTTGGAAGACAGAACACTTGAAGGAGCACATCTTGTTATCGATTGTGCGAATGGATCCGCTTCTCACATCGCCGAGCCGCTCTTTCGTGAACTCGGTGCCCGAGTTGAGGTCATTAACAATGAACCCGATGGACGAAACATCAATCAGGGGTGTGGTTCAACTAGCCCTCAAATGTTGGCTGAGACAGTCAAATCAGCTGGGGCTGATTTAGGGCTCGCGTTAGACGGGGACGCAGACCGCCTAATCGCCGTTGCGTCCAATGGCGTGCTCATCGATGGAGATAGACAACTGTGCCTATTCGCAATCGACCTTGATCAACGCGAACTGCTGGTCAATAAAAGCGTCGTCATCACAGTGATGTCGAACTTTGGTGTACAACAAGCCATGCAGCAGGCAGACATAGCCACCATTGAAGTACCGGTAGGGGACCGAAACATTCTGACCCGACTGGACGCAGGCGATGCGGTCCTAGGAGGCGAACAGTCTGGGCACCTCATATTTCGAGACCACGCAACAACCGGTGATGGTCTCCTGAGCGGAGCGCTCCTCACGGACCTCATGCTTCGGAGCGGCAAAAACAGCGCAGAACTCGCAAACAACGCGATGCACCAGACCCCTCAAGTGCTCCTCAACGTTCCTGTCTCCTCGAAATCAGCTGAAATAACAGCAGAGATACAACAAGAAATCGAACTGACCCAAGCGCGACTAGCGAACAATGGACGAGTCCTGGTCCGAGCGAGCGGCACGGAAGCTGTGATCCGAGTCATGGTAGAAGCAACGGACGAGAGCCTGGCCCAAAGCGAGGCGCAGCGTTTAGCAGACGTCGTTCAAGCCAGTATCAGCTAGACCGCGAATAACACGAGCCACACCGCCGCTACCCTCAACAGTATGTGCGGCATTATCGCCGTCCTTCGCGGACCGGAACATCGAGAAATTCTCAACCCGGACATCATCCTTACGCGCCTAAGTTCAGCAGTCACTTTTCTCCGATCCGCCATCAAGGATCCAGAAAATATGTCTGCTCAAATAACACAAACTGCAGATCTATTAGCGGCAACGGACCGAGAACTGCGAAGTGTCCCAGGGATCGGCATGCTTGTCTTCGACCGATCCTCGGCATTAGCGATTGAGGGGGAAATCCTTAGAGCTAACGATGCCCTCACGGCAATCGACCAACACCTTGACCACCTTGCCATCGACCTAGAACATCTGAACTCATCGCTGCTAGAGGTGCGCGATTCGCTCTGGGCGATAGAACACGATCGTCTGCGAACAGCCGAAGCCGTTCTTGATCTCGCCGGAGGAACACCGGAACCCAGTTCTCTCCCAGGGCTGATGTCAATCCAGACCGCTCTCTCAGCATTAGACCGACTGGAGGTTCGCGGAAGAGACTCAGCAGGCATCGAAGTTTTTGTAACGAACCACAACCTCCCACCCAGTGCACTCCAAGGACCCCGTTTCAACGATGTGATTCTCCGATCGGGAGCAATTCGCGACTGCGGACAACACATAGCTTTTGTGTACAAGAACGCGGCAGAAATTGGTGACCTCGGAGACAACACCACCATCATCAGGGCAGCAATACGCAGTGACGAACTGCTTCAAGAAGCCATAGCTGGACCCGAATCTCAAGTCACCGTCCTAGGACACACACGATGGGCAAGTGTCGGTGTCATATCCGAAGCAAACGCGCACCCCGTTGACTCACAAGAAATCAACAACAGCGACAAGCCCTACGTGTCAGCTGTCCTCAACGGAGACATAGACAATTACATGGACCTGGCGGAACTCCAGAACCTAGATGTGTCCCCAGAAATCACGACCGACGCCAAAGTCGTACCAACCCTCATCAGCAAACAACTCACATCCAATTCGAATGACCTCGAGGCTTTCCGTGCCACGGTTTCGACCTTCGAGGGTTCAATGGCTATCGCTAGCCACAATGCCGACCAACCCCACAAACTGTCACTCGCACTGAGAGGAAGTGGTCAAGCCATATACGTGGGGATAGCAGACAACTCATACATAGTCGCCAGCGAACCATATGGGGTGGTCGAAGACGCCTCTCAATGGATCCGAATGGACGGGGAGAAACCAGCAGACTCCCGGAACCCGATATCTAGCGCCGGCCAAATCATTCAACTGGACGCAACAAAGGCCGGGGACCTGCAGGGTGTAACCCGCCTGGCCTACGACGGAACTGAACTACCCGTCCGAACAGACGAAATAACAACCGCCGATATCACCACACGAGACATCGACCGAGGTGACGCACCTCATTTTCTCTTAAAGGAAATCCAAGAAGCACCCGAATCAGTTCACAAAACCCTCCGCGGAAGAATCATCGAAACCGATGGCAAGCTGCTGGTCCACCTCGGTACCGAGACCATCCCCGCTGCGATTCAGAATGCGTTTGCGAATAAACAAATAAAAAGAATCATTGCGATCGGCCAAGGAACCGCTGCAGTAGCTGCGCGAACAATTCCCCAATTTCTGAGTCCATTAATAAAAGACCAAGAACTAACAGTCGAAGCTCAACTTGCCACTGAACTAAGTGGATTTTCTATGGCAGCCGATATGTCGGACACGTTGGTCGTTGCAGTCAGCCAGTCGGGTACCACAACAGACACCAACCGTACCGTTGACCTAATTCGTCAAAGAGGTGGTCACGTTATCGCCATCGTTAACCGTCGAGGTAGCGACCTCACCGATAAATCTCACGGCGTTCTCTATACATCGGACGGTCGAGATGTTGAAATGTCGGTTGCCTCCACCAAGGCCTTTTATGCACAGGTCGTTGCCGGTGTCCTGCTCAGCAGCGCGTTAGCAAACCTAATCGACACAGCTCGAAACCAAACCGAGATACTCAGCGCCTTACGCCAACTCCCGAAATCCATGGAACAGGTTTTAACAACCCGCCCGTCCATAGCGATCGCTGCCCAACGCCACGCGCCCCAAAAACGATATTGGGCAGTAGTAGGAAACGGTCCCAACCGAATTGCAGCTAACGAAATTAGGATCAAGCTTTCCGAACTCTGCTACAAAGCAATCCCAGAAGACGGAACTGAAGACAAGAAACACATAGACCTGTCATCTGAACCGCTTGTTTTTGTTTGTGCCGCCGGTCTCAGTGGGTCAAACATCGACGATGTGGCCAAAGAAGTGGCCATATATCGTGCTCACAAGGCAATTCCGGTTGTTGTAGCTAGCCAAAACGAATCGCGTTTTGAAGCAGCCGCGGAACTTCTTACAGTTCCCCAACTACACCCCGCTCTCGACTTCATCCTCGCAACCATTGTCGGCCACCTATTTGGGTATGAGGCAGCACTGGCGATCGACAATCAAGCTCTGCCATTGCGTCAAATGCGATCAACACTTGAAACCATCATTGCCGACGGAACACTCGAAGACGGCGCCTTCGAACGACTAAAAGACGACCTGGCGATTCCTGGCGGTCAATTTCTCGATGGGTTGCGAGGCTCCAGTTACGACGGGCACCTCGAAGCGAGTACTGCAGCGAAGGTGGTCACCGTTCTCAGATACGCAATGGGTATCGCATCTCTAGACAGCTACCAGATAGAAGTTGGCAAGGTCGGCCGACCAGGAGTTGTCATTGATGATCTCAATGCGGCGCTCACCAAAGCGATAGACGAACTCACTCGACCAGTTGACGCAATCAAACATCAAGCAAAAACAGTGACTGTAGGCATATCCCGGTCTGACGAAACACTGCTTCAATCAACCCTCGCAAAGGCCGCCCTAGAGGCAGGAACTCCGCGAGACCGCCTTTCCTACCGAGAATTGCGAACCTTGGTGGCTCTAGATGCTTCAGTAGCTGAAGTTACCGGCTGGACCCGTTACCGAATCGAAGGAGACGTCACAGAAGACGCAACGATCCAAGTTGTCGATCGCGGAGGTATCGCGTCCGGCATCGCCTCCAGAACTGATGCCAACCCAATCCTGAGAGGCGGCAAACACCGAGCTGCTTTCGAAAAAGAAATCATGGTCGGCGTCGGCAGCGACGGCCGCAGCGTGATCCATATCCCGGAAGTGAAAGATAACCAAACAACCGGGCTCACCCTGCTCCACTGTCGATTCCACGACTACCTGCCCAGCCCATCGATGAGGGCTGTGCTGCAAGGGTATAGAGGCAGATACGGTGCGCTTGAAGACGCGGTAACTGAATCCCACCCATCCTTTCGCGACGACATCCTCTCTACTGTCAACGTCATCGACCTTCTGACCCGGCCCGTCTATGTTCTAGCGGAGCACTGGACATCATGATTGGGATCGGTATCGATTTAGTAGACGTGCAACGATTTCGAACTGTGCTCCACCGGCGTAACAAAATTAGTGAACGCCTTTTCACAAAAAATGAGTTGTCGTACTGCAACACTGCCATCGACCCGACTGAACGACTTGCGGTCCGTTTTGCTGCAAAAGAAGCAGTAATGAAAGCTCTAGGAGTCGGGTTAGGAAAGATTCGCTTTCGCGAAATAGAAATTACCAAAGACATGACCGGGCGACCTGGCGTACAACTTCACGGCTCAGCGGCTCAACTCGCTGCCCATACGGGAGTTCGTCGGTGGCACATCTCGCTGAGCCACACATCGTCGACGGCTGAAGCGCTCGTCATAGCGGAATAGAGCACTGTGTTACCCGTTGTGACGCCTGCAGAAATGAACGTCATCGACGCGCAAGCAACAGAATCCAAAGAAGTACTCATCCAACGTGCCGGCTACGCCGTCGCAACTGCAGCGCTGCGAATGTTGGGTGGCAGCTACGGACGGAGAGTGACCATCATTGCTGGCAAAGGCAATAACGGCCAAGATGGTCGAGTCGCCGCACAACTACTTCAGCGACGCGGTGTTCGATGCAAACTCAATACTCCCGGCCCCGACGTTCTCCCTGACGCCGACCTCGTTATCGACGCGGCCTACGGCACAGGACTGCGAGACAGCTGGGAACCACCACCCCAGCCTCAATGCCCGGTATTGGCTGTAGATATCCCTTCTGGTGTTGATGGGCTCACTGGTGAGGACCGCGGATCACTGCAAGCCCAACAAACCATTACCTTTGGGGCTCTAAAGCCAGGGCTTCTCCTCGAACCAGGCGCAAGTCGAGCTGGAAATATAGAAATAGCGGACCTGGGTCTTGGGATCACTCGATCTCGATCCAACCTGATCACTGACCAAGATCTGTTAGCACCCCTCTCCCAACGAACAGCCACAGACCACAAATGGACAAACGCGGTGCGCCTCATCGCAGGATCACCTGGGATGACCGGCGCCGCACAACTAGCCGCGAGCGGAGCGTTACGAGCAGGAGCGGGAATGGTGGTCGCCTCTTCGCCCACCACAGATATCCGGCCACGTGATATGCCGACTGAAGTGGTGACACGACAACTCCCTGATGACGACTGGCTGCCAGAAGTATTAAAGGACCTAGAACGTTTCGCTGCCCTTCTCATCGGCCCTGGATTGGGCACTGAACCACATACCCTCGCCACGACCGCTGAACTTATAGAACGAGCGCCCATTCCAACCATCGTCGACGCCGACGGCCTTACAGCCCTAGCAACCCACCCCTCAGTCCTAAAGCGTCGTACATTTCCCACAGTGCTCACCCCTCACGACCGTGAATTTGAAAAGCTCACCGGGTCGCCGCCAGCTGTAGATCGGTGCGACGCGGTCCGTAGCGCCGCTCAGAACAGCGTCGTGCTCCTCAAAGGTCCAACAACACTCGTTAGCGATTCACAAGGCGACCTAATCTTCGTTCGTAACGCCAACCAGCGGCTAGCCACCGCAGGTACGGGTGACGTACTAACGGGAATCATTGGAGCACTGATCCGAAATACACCAGCCCACCTAGCAGCAGCTGCAGCAGCCCACTGGCATGGACAGGCAGCCCAACTCGCTCACCCCGGTATGACAGCCAGCGACCTTCCTTCACTACTTCAATCCGCGCGATCAGTGATGTTCTCCACATGAACGACACCGAGCGCCCCACATGGTGTGACATCAATCTCGCCGCTTTAGAACACAATTACAAAGCTGTACAAGCACACGTTGGGAATTCCCAAGTGATGCCAATTGTGAAAGCAGACGCGTATGGTCACGGCCTCATTCAGGTCGCCCAGAAACTCCAAGACCTCAACACCTCCTGCCTAGGTGTTGCATACGTCGAAGAAGGTATCGCCCTCCGACAAGGCGGAATTACAACCCCTATCCATGTACTTGGAGGCGCAGTAGCGCGACAAATACCCTTATTCCTCGAACACAACCTGACCTTCACAGCGCCATCAGTAGACAAGCTCCACCAAATAAACGAAGCAGCAAAAACCGCAAACACAACAGCGACAGTCCATCTCAAGATTGACACTGGAATGGAACGCATCGGCGTTCACCACTACAACGCCGACACCCTTTTCGAAGCATCACTTCAATGCCCATCAGTCAACGTGGAAGGGGTCTTCACCCACTTCGCATCAGCTGATGATCCCGACCTTGCCTTTGCGCGACTACAACTCGAACGATTCCTTGAGGCACTCGAGTTTTACTCGCGACATAGCCTGCCCAGTCCTAAACGCCACATAGCGAACTCAGCCGCGGTCATGGCTCTCCCGGAATCTCACCTAGACCTCGTCCGACCCGGATTACTGATGTACGGAGTCGCCCCCACAACGGACACGACCCACCAAATCGAACTTCAACCCGTGCTGTCATGGCGGAGTGAAGTTATCTACTTCAAAGTGGTAGAAGCGGGAAATCCCGTCAGTTACGGCGGCACCTGGGCACCGGAGAAGTCCACCAGAGTGGTAACCCTGCCGGTCGGATACGCGGATGGATACCGACGTGCACTGTCGAACAAAGCACAGGTGATTATCAACGACAACCTGCACAACGTCGTCGGCAAAGTGTGCATGGACCAAACAATGGTCGACATTAGAGCCACCAGTGCCTACAACGGCGACCAAGCAGTCCTCATCGGATCGTCGGGCACTCATCAGATCACAGTGGAGGACCTGGCTCGCTGGTCTGACACCATCCCGTATGAGATCTTGACAGCGATAACAGCGCGAGTACCGCGTCGATGGCACCCGTAACCAGTCGTACACTCAGAACTAGCGCCCATGATGCATGTCCGAACCCGTTCCGTAGAAGCCACGAGGCAAGTAGCCGCCGCTCTCGAACCGATCTTGCTGCCAGGAGATGTCATTCTCCTCTCGGGAGACCTAGGAGCCGGGAAAACCGCTTTCGTTCAAGGCCTCGCAGCAGCGCTCGGAGTCACCGAACAGGTCACAAGTCCCACGTTCACCTTGGCTGCTAGCTACGAGGGCCGCCTGCGTCTGCACCACCTTGACGTCTATCGCCTCGACAACCTTGCAGAAGTCCTCGACCTTGACCTACCAGAACTCCTGGAAGACCACGCAACAATCTGCATCGAATGGGGCGAAGTTGTCGTGCCAGAACTCCCAAGAGACTTTTTGCGTATACGAATCCAACTTGGACACCTAGAAGACATCGACGATGCGCGCGTCCTCGAAATTGAACCCATAGGACCCTCCTGGGTGTCGAGAAAACAAAAACTAGAAGAGGCTTGGAAAGACTGGACCACAGCCGAAACGGGGGATCTCTAACGTGCTCGTACTCGGCATAGAAACAGCCACTCCACAAGTAGGAGTCGCTATAGGGGGTCACGAAGGAGTCATAGCCTCATTCCATACGGCTAGAGACCGACGTCATGCTGAAACTCTTGCTCCAGCGATCCAATTCTTATGCGCGCAAACCAAGATCGACGTTCAAGAGATCGGAGTCGTAGCCGTCGATATTGGCCCAGGTTTGTTCACCGGGCTCCGGGTAGGCCTCGCTACCGCCAAAGCAATAGCCCACGCATGCAAAGTACCCATGATCGGGATATCCAGCCTCGACCTTGCGGCCTTCCCTGCCCGATTTTCGGACCGACTCATTGTGTCAACAGTCGACGCCCGCCGCGGAGAAATCTTCTACGCCACGTACCGCAGAACTGCTGGGGGCATCCAACGAATCTCTGAACCCCATGTCGACCAGCCCGACAACGTGGCCAACCAACTCAACGCCAACGCCGAAGATTGCTTAGTCGTAGGTGACGGAGCACAACGTTACGCAGAAACCTTCGAAAATCTTCGAGGTGTCGAAATTGGTCAAGAAGGGTTCAGATACCCCAACGCGGGATCTCTCGTAGAACTCGCTCACCCGCGGGCGTTGCGCGAAGAATTCGTTTCTCCGTCTGAGGTCACACCCCTGTACCTCAGGGCTCCCGATGCCCGGATCAACTGGCAACAACGAGAACGCTCATGATCACCGATGAAACGCACATAGTTATTGAACAAATGAGAAAGCGACATGTTCGAGCGATCCGCAACATCGACAAACAGGTCTACACAAAACCATGGTCCGCGTCGATGTACCACGACGAACTGCGACGGCGAGACAAACGGGTCTACTACGTCGCCTACCAGAACAGCCGAGTCGCAGGCTACGGAGGAGCAATGATCGTCCACGACGAAGGGCATATCACCTCGGTAGCCGTCGACCCGAAAGCACAAAGCCACGGCATCGCCAATCGACTAATGCTGGCTGTCCACCGTGGCAGCCTCCGCCATAACATCACCGCAATGACGCTCGAAGTTCGAGTATCAAATGAACGCGCCCAAAAGCTGTATAGACGATTCGGCTATGCGCCCGCCGGAGTTCGAGCTGGTTACTACGGCGACAACGGAGAAGACGCACTGGTGATGTGGTGCCATGACATACAACACGCGGATCACACCGCACTTCTCAACCAAATCGAAACTGAGATACCAGGCACCACCGACTGGGGGCAAGAATGACTGTGATCCTAGGAATTGAAACTTCGTGCGACGAAACCGCAGCCGCCGTCGTCGTCGACGGAAACCAGGTCCTTGCCAACGTCGTCAGCAGCCAAGTAGATCTCCACGCACGTTATGGCGGAGTCGTTCCTGAAATTGCTGGACGAGCCCACGAATCGTTACTTACACCCGTCATTGCTGAAGCATTGGTGGAAGCAGGAATCAACGACGAAGACATCGACGTCGTATCTGCGACTCACGGACCGGGGCTCATCGGCAGTCTTCTGATAGGCGTATCAGCAGCCAAAGCACTATCCCTCGGTTGGAATGTTCCCTTCATTGGCATCAACCACCACGAAGCTCACTTATATGCAGCTCTGCTAGAAGAACCAGAAATAGAATTCCCGCTGGTCGTCATGCTCGTGAGCGGTGGACACACCATGCTCATCGAATTCCAAGACCATGGGCAATACCGGCTCCTGGGCGCGACAGTGGACGACGCAGCGGGAGAAGCATTTGACAAAGTGGCCAGATATTTGGGCCTGGGGTACCCAGGAGGTCCCGCTATCGATGATTTAAGTAAGCAAGGAGACCCCGACGCAGTCAAATTTACGCCCCCGATGCGCAACGAAGGTCTCAACTTTTCATTCTCAGGACTGAAAACCGCAGTCGTGAATCACGTTCGACAAAACCCCGGTGTGGAAACAGCGGACATAGCCGCGTCATTCCAGGCAGCAGCTGTTGATGTTCTCACCCATAAGGCCCGACGTGCCGCACAAGAGGTAGGAGCGAAAGGCATTTGTCTAGCTGGCGGGGTAGCCGCAAACAGCGAACTTAGGGAGAAAACGCTGGATATATGCGTCGAAGACGGCATTCAAGGATTCCTGCCCTCCCGAGCAATGTGCACAGATAACGCTGCGATGGTGGCAGCAACGGCCTGGTGGCGAATGCAAAATGACGGAGAATCACCCCTCGACCTGGGAGCAGATCCGAATCTCCGACTTCCATTTATCGATTAATCAGCAAAATTTGTGAAAAATTCTGAGAAACGTTGCCCCGACAGGTTGTTTCTCGGCAGCTAACCGCCATATCGTTAGCACTCCCCATGTGAGAGTGCTAATGCTCCCATGGGCCCTAATTACACAAGCTATGGAGGCGAACAGCTGATGAACCTGCAGCCACTCGAGGATCGCATTGTTGTGCGACCCGGCGTCGCTGAGGAGACCACTGCTAGCGGTCTTGTTATTCCCGATACAGCCCAGGAAAAACCCCAACAGGGTGAAGTCCTCGCGGTAGGTCCGGGAAAGCGATCCGATTCAACCGGAGAACTCATTCCTGTCGACGTGAACGCCGGCGACACCGTCATATACAGCAAATACGGTGGCACCGAAATCACATCAGGCGGCGAAGATCTATTAATCCTAAGTGCACGCGATGTGCTCGCGATAGTGAGCTGAGTCTGAACAATGGCAAAAATTCTCAAATTCAGTGAAGAAGCACGACGCGGCCTTGAGGCAGGCGTTAACCAACTCGCAGACGCTGTAAAGGTGACGTTGGGTCCAAAGGGCCGCAACGTGGTGCTCGAAAAGTCATTCGGCGCTCCAACTATCACTAATGACGGTGTCAGCATTGCTCGAGAAGTAGAACTCGAGGACCCATTCGAAAATATGGGTGCCCAACTTGTCAAAGAGGTCGCAACCAAAACCAACGATGTTGCAGGCGATGGCACCACCACTGCCACAGTCCTGGCACAGGCAATGGTTCGCGAAGGTCTCCGCAACGTCGCTGCAGGCGCTAACCCTATGTCGCTGAAGAAGGGCATTGAGGCAGCAGTCGCATGCGCCGTTGAAGAGATCGGCGAAATGTCCGAAGACGTATCCTCGGACAAAGGAAAGATTGCATCTGTTGCTGGGATTTCCTCAGCTGACCCCGCAATCGGTGAAATCCTTGCTGAAGCCTTCGACAAAGTCGGCAAAGACGGAGTGATCTCAGTCGAAGAATCGAACACTTTCGGAGTCGACCTTGAGTTCACAGAAGGCATGCAATTCGACAAAGGTTTCCTGTCGCCGTACTTCGTAACTGACCCCGACCGTCAAGAAGCAGTCCTCGACGAACCACATATCCTGTTCGTCAATGGAAAAATCTCATCAGTCCAAGAACTTGTGCCGGTGCTTGAAAAGGTCATGCAGGGTGGAAAACCGCTCTTGATCATTGCTGAAGACGTTGAAGGCGAAGCTCTCGCCACTCTCGTCGTCAACAAGATCCGCGGAACATTCACCTCTGTGGCCGTTAAAGCGCCAGGTTTCGGTGAACGACGCAAAGCCATGCTCCAAGATATGGCGGTCCTTACCGGCGGCCAGGTCATCTCAGAAGAGGTAGGCCTCAAACTTGAGAACACAAGCGTCGACCTTCTTGGTCAAGCCCGAAAGGTCATCATCACCAAAGACGAAACAACCCTCGTCGAAGGTGCAGGCGACAGTTCAGACGTCGAAGGACGCGTCAGCCAGATCAAACGCGAAATCGACGAAACTGACAGCGACTGGGATCGAGAGAAGCTTCAGGAACGTCTCGCCAAACTTGCTGGTGGCGTCGCAGTCATCCAAGTTGGTGCGGCGACAGAAGTTGAGCTCAAAGAGAAGAAGCACCGTATAGAGGACGCTGTCTCAGCTACTCGAGCAGCCATAGAAGAGGGCATCGTCCCCGGTGGAGGCACAGCATTGCTTCGATCCAGAGGAGCTATCGACGCCCTCTCACTGGATGGCGATGAAGCGACAGGTGCCAGCATGGTATTCCGTGCCTTGGACGCCCCTACTCGACAGATTGCGGCTAACGCCGGTCATGAAGGCGCTGTCGTTGTCCAACAGGTTGAAACAGCGGGCGGCAATAACGGCTTTAACGCCGCAACAGGCGAATTCGAAGACCTTGTCGCCGCTGGAGTAATTGACCCGGCAAAAGTGACTCGCGCAGCACTCCAGAATGCGGCGTCAATCGCTGCACTGTTGCTGACGACAGAAACACTTGTCACTGACAAACCGGAAGAAGGAATGGATCCTGCTGCAGCAGCTGCCGCCATGGGAGGCATGGGCGGCGGTATGCCAGGCATGATGTAATCCACTTCATCTATGTGTTTCGGGGCGGGCCAACAGGTCCGCCCCGATGCGTTTTCCCGACAGATCTCCTAGTTTGCAGACATGAGCGCTTCCAGCCGAGGTGGGCAACAACGCATTCCTCGACCAGATGGATGGAGTCTGGGTTCTCCAGCACCCTGGCCGCCTGAAGCGAACCTAGATTTAGACGCCATAGAACGGCATTTAACCGACCGCGTAGTTAGCTCTCAACGCAC
>CEUS01051865.1_pt1 | contig 42105 bp, 12 predicted proteins | sample 427031 | NCBI WGS metagenome assembly CEUS01 (sample SAMEA2622837, study PRJEB7988) | marine metagenome | biome: marine biome (ENVO:00000447); feature: marine epipelagic mixed layer (ENVO:xxxxxxxxx); material: "saline water (ENVO:00002010), including plankton (ENVO:xxxxxxxx)" | depth 140 m | reverse complement strand
AGTAATGTAACAAAGATTGTTGTTACTAATGATACACTAACTGATGACGGTCAAGGTCAAGTAACTATCAACACTAGTGGTGGTGGTGGAGGTGGCGGAGGTAACGGCTTTGGTGTTGTCGATATTAACGATTCTGATTCTGGGTTTACTTGGAGCGATGGAAACATCTATGCCGATCAAACTAATGATACGATAAAGTTTGTTGCAGGTACAGGTATAACCATTCACTCTGATGGAGTTAGTGATGCAATAAAATTTTCTAGCCCAGGCACTATTGAAGGTAATGCAGCTTACGCGACTCTTACTGCAAATAGCGCTTCCTGGTCCACAGTGGTAGAACTGTCAGCTGTCAAGTTAGCCAGTGGTGCCTGGGATAGTACTTTCTATAATCAAAATAAACTGAGTGGTGAATGGGAGTCTGTTTATCAAACAGTTAACACATTAAGTGCATGGCAATGGCAAGGTACATATGAGACTCTCAAGGCTAATAGCGCGCTATGGGATAACGAGTGGGGTAACCTGGGAACAGTATATGCCACGGTAAGTGCTAATAGTGGTGAATGGGATTCTGTTTGGCAGTTAGTTAATTCATTAAGCTCTGATATCTGGGAAGGTACATACTCAGTTGTTAATGCTAATAGTAGCATCTGGGAAACAAGTAACGGACCTATTGCTGCCTCTGTCTTTAGCACTGTCAGTGCACATAGCGGTGAATGGGTTAGTACATATCAGAATGTTAAAACTCTAAGTTCATTGTGGGACAATGAATGGGTTAATATTGCTTCTGTTTGGAGCTCTGTAAGCGCCAATTCTGCAGAATGGGAATCTGTATTTGAAAATGTAGGTGCACTTAGTGGTGAATGGGAGTCTGTTTACGAAAACGTTAAAGCTTTAAGCTCTGCATGGAATCAAAGTAATGGACCTCTAGCTGCTTCTGTCTTTAGTACAGTATCTGGTAACAGTGGTGAATGGGAGTCTGTTTACGAAAACGTTAAAGCTCTGAGTGCAGCGTTTTGGGAAGGTACTTATTCAACAGTTAAAGCATCTAGCTCGCGCTGGGAGCAAGGTGGCATCGAACTGGCATCTAATGTTTACGCTACTGTTAGTGCTAATAGTGGTGATTGGGATTCGACGTTTAAGCAAGTTAATGCCCTTAGCAGCTTATGGGATAATGAGTGGGGTAATATTGCTTCAGTGTATAGTTCTGTGAGCGGTAATTCAGCTGAATGGGAGTCAGTCTTTTCTCAGGTTAATTCATTAAGCAGCTTATGGGATAATGAATGGGGCAATTTAGGTTCTGTATATGCTACAATGAGTGGTAGCTCTGCTGAGTGGGTTAGTACGTATGAAACGCTCTGCGGTTTAAGCGGTGATTGGGAAAATGTATGGGTTCAAGTTAACAATTTAAGCTCTTTATGGGACAACGAATGGACCAATTTACATTCAATATATAGCTCTGTTAGCACAAACAGTGGTGAATGGGAGCGTACATATGAGTTAGTAAATGAGCTATCCGGTGAATGGGAATCTGGTTATCAGAATGAGAAGATGCTCTCTGGTGAATGGGAGTCTACATTCCAAAACGTTAGAGATCTTTCTGGGGAATGGGAGTCAACTTATCAAAACGTTAAGACCCTTAGTGGCTTGTGGGATAATGAATGGGTCAATTTAGCTTCTATTTATAGCTCAGTTAGTACTAGCTCCGCAGAATGGGAGAGTGTTTATGATCAAGTCAACTCACTGAGCAGTAATGATTGGTCTGGTACATATTCGCTAGTAAGATCTAACAGTGGTGAATGGCAAAGCACTTATAATAATGTTAAAGATTTAAGTGCACTTTGGGACAACGAATGGGTCAACCTAGGATCAATTTATAGCACTGTTAGTGCTAATACAGGTGAGTGGGAGTCTACCTTCGAGCACGTTAAGACTGTAAGCGGGTTATGGGAGAGTGTATATCTTAATGTTAATGCTATTAGCGCTGACTACTGGGACGGTACATATGCAGTAGTTAAGGCTGGTAGTGCAGCTTGGGACGAAGCTACTGGTACTAAATCAACTCTTAAAGCAATTTCTGGAGAAGCTAAAAGTGTATTTCAGAATGTTAGAGATCTTTCTGCTGAATGGGAGACAACATTCCAACACGTTAAGGCTGTTAGCTCGACATGGGGTGGTACTGCTATTCAAGATTTAAGTGGTGTATGGCAAAGTGTATACACTAATGTTAATGACGTTAGTACTAATTACTGGCATGGTACTTACGACACTGTTAAGGCTACTAGTGCTACATGGAATGAAGCTCATGGTACCAAGTCAACTGTTAAGGATAGCTCTGGTAGATGGTCTGCTGGTTTTGATACACTAGCTCGTCTTAGTGGTGATTGGCAAACAAGTCATCAAGATCAAATAAGACTTAGTGGTAGTTGGTCTAATGTATATGAAACTGTTTGTGCTGCTAGTGGTGCATGGCAGAGTACTTACGAAAATGTTAAAGCGTTAAGTGCTGTATGGGGTGGGGAGGTAGTTACCGATCTTAGCGGCGCATGGCAAAGTACATTTGAGCACGTTAAAGCATTAAGTTCACAGTGGGACAATGAATGGGATTATCTACATTCAGTGTTTAGTTCTACTAGTGCAAACTCGGCAGAGTGGGAGTCTGTCTATGAAAACATTAAAGGCATTAGCGGTGAGTGGGAAAGTGCTTACGAGAATGTTAGAGATTTATCCGGTGAGTGGGAAACTACATTCCAGCATGTTAAAGCTCTGAGCGGTGATATCTGGCAAGGTACTTATTCGACAGTTAATTCAGAGAGTGGTAACTGGGGATCTACTACTGTACGTGAATTTAGTGGTGACTGGCATCGTACATTTAATACTGTTTCTGATCTTAGCGGGTTATGGGACAATGAGTGGCCTAATTTACATTCTGCATATGCCGTAGTAAGTGCTAATAGTGGTGAATGGGAGCGCACATTTGAGCTATTAAATCAATTATCTGGTGAATGGGAAAGTGCTTACGAGAATCAAAATACTTTATCAAGTGAATGGGAAAGTACTTATCAATCAGTCTGTGGGTTAAGTGGTGAATGGGAAAGTGCTTACCAAAACGTAAGAGACTTAAGTGCTACTTGGGGTGCCGCTGACGTTACGGCTTATAGTGGTGCATGGCAAAGTACATTCCAAAACGTAAGAGATCTTAGCGCTCAATGGGATGAGTCTCTAGATTGGTTAAACATTAGCAATGTTTATAGTGTTGTAAGCGCTAACAGTGCACTGTGGAGTAATATAATTGACAACAATAAGGCTCTAAGTGGTCGCTGGGAGTCAGCTTATAAGAACATATTTGATCTTAGCGGTGAATGGGAAAGCAGTTATCAGAATGTTAATGATTTAAGTGGTGAATGGGAGTCAACTTATCAGAATGTTAAGGCGTTAAGTTCTCAATGGGACAATGAGTGGACTAACTTAGGCTCTATTTGGTCTACTGTAAGTGCTAAATCTGGCGAATGGGAGTCTACTTACAAGCACGTTAATGCTGTTAGCGGAGATTACTGGCATGGTACATATGCTACAGTCAGTGCTATGAGCGGGGATTGGTCCGCTATACAACAATTTAAAGTAACCGCCAATGCTACATCATCATGGCAAATCGACGGTAGTGAGAATCCTAACCTACAATTAGTTCGAGGTGGAACATATAGATTTAATGTTGATGCGCCCGGGCATGCTTTATGGATTAAGAGTGTAATATCTACCGGTACAGCAAACGCTTATTCAACTGGGGTCACTAACAACGGCCAATCTAATGGTGTATTAGAGTTCACTGTACCACAAGATGCTCCGTCAAAATTATACTACACCTGCCAATACCATGGTGGTATGTATGGTGAGATTTACATTGATGACCATAAAGGTCTTCAAGCACATTCAACAGTATACGCCAATAGTGGTTTCTGGTCTAAAAATACTGATGCAGTATATACGACAGTAACCGGTGCTAGTGCTAAATGGAATAGTGTATATGATCAAGTTAACACTCTTAGCGGTTATCAATGGCAAGGTACATACGATTTAGTTAAATCAGTTTCAAGTACATGGAATGAATCTATTGGTACCAAATCTACACTTAAGGCTGTTAGTGCATTATGGCACAGTGCATATCAAAATGAATTAACTCTTAGCGGTGAATGGGAGAGTGTATATCAATTAGTTAATGCACTATCAGGTGAATGGGAAAGTGCTTATCAAAATGAAAAGGTATTAAGTGGTGAATGGGAAAGCGTTTACCAGCACGTTAAGGCGTTAAGTTCTCAATGGGATAATGAATGGCCTAATATTTCATCTCTATATAGTACTACTAGCTCTAACTCGTCAGACTGGCAGGGTGTATACGGTGTAGTCAAATCATTAAGCGGCTTATGGGATAATGAATGGGGCAATTTAGGTTCTGTATATAGTACGACAAGTTCTAATTCTGCTGCATGGAATAGTGTTTATAATATTGTTAACACGCTCAGTGGTGAATGGAAGTCAGCATATCAAAATCAAAGTAAGCTGAGCGGTGAATGGGAGAGTGCATATCAGAATGTTAATAAGTTAAGCGGTGAATGGGAATCGACTTATCAGAATGTTCGTGACCTGAGCGCATTATGGGACAATGAATGGGTCAATATCGCGTCAGTATATAGTACAACCAGTTCAAATTCAGCTGATTGGGAAGGTGTATTTTCTCAAGTTAATTCTCTCAGCAGTTTATGGGATAATGAATGGACAAATTTAGGTTCTGTATGGACAACTGTTAGTGCTAATTCATCTGATTGGAATTCTGTTTACAACCAAGTTAAAGATCTTAGCGCTGCTTATTGGTCAGGTACACATACGTTAGTAGCAGCTAATAGTGGTTTATGGCAAGAGTCAATTGGTACAAAAGCAACTGTTAAAGCTATTTCAGGTGAGACTAAGAGTACATTCCAAACTGTACGAGACTTAAGTGGTGAGTGGTCAAGTACGTTTGATAGTGTTAAGGATTTAAGCGCAGCATGGGACAACGAATGGGTAAATGTTCACTCCGTATTTACAACTGTTAGCTCTAGCAGCAGTGATTGGGATAGCGTACATTCACAAGTTGCATCACTAAGTGATGGTTTCTGGCAAGGTACGTATCACCAAGTCAGTACCCTCAGTAGTACTTGGCAGGAGGCAGAAGGTACTAAAGCAACTATCGCAGCTACATCTGCTTCTTGGAATGAAGCTATTGGTACTAAAGCTACTGTTAAAGGTACTTCTGCTAGCTGGGATGAAGCTGTTGGTACTAAAGCTACTGTTAAAGCCACCTCTGGAGCGTGGCAGAGTACATTCCAAAATGTAAGAGATCTATCCGGTGAATGGGAATCTACTTATCAGAATGTTAAAACTCTGAGCGGTCTATGGGACAATGAGTGGGTCAATTTAGCATCTCTGTTTAGTTCTGTCAGCTCTAATTCCGGTGAATGGGAAAGTGTATTTGAGAATGTTAGAGATTTAAGCGGTGCATGGGACAACGAATGGATCAATTTACATTCGATCTACACTACTACTAGTGCTAATTCGGGTGAATGGGAAAGCGTTTACGAGAACGTTAAAGCATTAAGTGCATGGCAATGGCAAGGCACGTATGACGTTGTTAATGCCAATAGTGGAGACTGGCAAAGAACATTCCAGAATGTTTATGAGTTGAGCGGTGAGTGGTCTGCTGGTGGTCTAGCAAAAGATACTATCTCAGCTGCTAGTGGAGCATGGGTCAGCACATATCAAAGTGTTAGAGATCTGTCCGGTGAATGGGAGAGCGTTTATCAGAACGTAAGAGACTTAAGTGCGTGGTGGGATAATGAGTGGGTTAATATCTCGTCATTATATAGCACTACCAGTTCTAATTCAGGTGAATGGGAGTCAACATTTGAACACGTTAAAGCTCTTAGCGGTTTATGGGATAATGAATGGGTCAATTTACATTCAATTTACAGCACTGTAAGTACAAACAGCGGTGAATGGGAAAGTGCTTACGAAAGCGTAAGAGACTTATCTGGTGAATGGGAATCAACATTCCAACACGTACGAGATTTAAGTGCTAGATGGGATAATGAGTGGATTAATATTCACTCAATCGGTAGTACTGTTAGTGCTAACTCTGCTATATGGGAAAGTGTTTATACTCACGTTAAGACAGTTAGTGCTAATATCTGGCACGGTACACACGCATTAGTTCATGCTAATAGCGGCTTATGGCAAGAGTCTGTCGGTACTAAATCGACAGTATCAGATACTAGTGGTAATTGGAATCGTGCATATGAGCAAGTTAATGATTTAAGTGGTAAACACTGGGATGGTACTTATTCGGTTGTTAAGGCCATGAGTGCAGCCTGGCTGGCTGTAGATGACGGATCGCTCGGTACTTCAGTGTTTAGTACTGTTAGTGCTAATAGCGCCACTTGGAATGAGTCAATTGGTACTAAGTCTACAGTATACAAAACATCCGGTACTTGGAATGAATCAATTGGTACTAAGTCTACTGTCAAAGCGACATCTGGTGAATGGAAGTCGGCATATGAAAATGTTAGAGACTTATCAGGTGAGTGGGAATCTACTTACCAAAACGTCGGTGATTTAAGCGGTGAGTGGGAGAGTGTTTATGAGAATGTTAAGGCTTTAAGCTCACAGTGGGACAATGAATGGGTAAATCTCGCGTCTCTGTTTAGCACAACAAGCTCCAATTCAGGTGAATGGGAGTCAACATTTGAACACGTTAAAGCTCTTAGTGGGCTATGGGACAATGAGCAATCTAATTTAGGTTCTGTATTCGCATCTGTTAGTGCTAATTCTGGTGCATGGTATGATACATGGGCCAGTGTTAACTCTCTCAGTACTAATTACTGGCAGGGTACCTACGATACCGTCAAAGCTACCAGTGGTACGTGGTCAGAGGCAGAAGGTACAAAGTCTACTGTTAAAGCTAATAGTGCATCATGGGACGAAGCAGTAGGTACTAAGAGTACAGTACAAGCTACTAGCGGGCAATGGACTAGTACGTATCAGACAGTTTGTAGTATTAGCGGTGATTGGGAGAGTGTTCATGCCTTGTTATGTGCCAACAGCGCAGATTACTGGCAAGGTACTTATGAAATGGTCAACACTTTAAGTGGTGGCTGGAGAACAGCGTACGAGCTTGTTAATGATTTAAGTGCTACATGGAATAGTAGAACAGATAAAGGGTTTACATCTCTTACAGGTAACTCTGCATTATGGGATAGCGTTTATAGAAACGTTAACTCTGTAAGTGGTAATTTCTGGCAAGGTACATATGACGTAGTTAATGCTTTAAGTTCAGAATGGGTTGGTACACATTCTCAAGTTCAAAGTAATAGTTCGTTATGGACAGCTGGTGCAGGTTTCTTAGTTAAAGAAGAGGGTACCACTATTAGTGATGCTGTTACTGGATTGATTTTTGAAGGTGCCGCGTTTACAGCTGCAGGTACTAGTGGTGATGACAGATTAGTAACATTAACTTTAACTGATAGACTAACAGGTGTTATAGAAGCGGGATCGGTATATTCTACAGTTAATACTGAGAGCGCTGATTGGAATAGTGTACATGCGACGAATCAAGCATATAGTGGCGATTGGCAGGGTGTGTGGTCTACTGCTAATACCGAAAGTGCGAGATGGGTTAGTACATTTGCAAATGTTAGTTCCTTGAGCGGTGAATGGGAAAGCGTATTTGAAAATGTTCGTGATCTTAGTGGATGGCAATGGCAAGGTACACATGCATTAGTTCATGCTAATAGTGCTACATGGGATGAAGCTGATGGAACTAAAGCCACACTAAGAGCAATTAGTGGTGACAACTTACGAACATTCCAAAACGTTCGTGACATAAGCGGTACATGGAACGAATCCATTGGCACTAAAGCTACATTAAAAGCCACTAGTGCGTTATGGAGTAGTACTCATAGCACTGTTAATGCTCTTAGCTCACAATGGGATAATGAGTGGATTAATATCCACTCAGTTTACACAACCGTTAGTGCTAATAGCGCAGATTGGGACGGTGCATATGCTACTACAAATGCTAATAGTGCCATATGGAATGAAGTTATAGGTACCAAGTCTACTGTACAAAATACTTCGTCACATTGGTACGTCGGCGGTTTAGCTAAAGATACATTATCTGCAGCTAGTGGTGCATGGGAAAGTGTTTATCAAAATGTTGGTGACCTTTCAGGAGAATGGGAAAGTGTTTACTACAACGTTAAGGCATTAAGTTCACAGTGGGATGAATCTCTAGATTGGTTAAACATTAGTAACGTATACAGCACTGTGAGTTCTAATAGTGCTAAGTGGAACGCTGTATTTGATAACGTACAAGCAGTAAGCGCCGACTTCTGGGATGGTACATATGCGACGTTAAAGGCCAACAGTGCTACATGGAATGAAGTTATAGGTACTAAGTCAACTGTACAGAACACATCATCACATTGGTATGTTGGCGGGTTGGCAAAAGATACATTATCAGCGGCTAGCGGTACTTGGGAAAGCACACATCAGACAGTTAACGCGTTGAGCACAGATTTCTGGCACGGTACATACTCAACAGTTAAAGCTGCTAGTAGCCGATGGGAGCAAGGTGGTATCGAATTAGCAGCTAATGTATACTCAGGTGTTAGCGCCAATAGTGGTGAGTGGGAAAGTACGTATAGTAACGTTAAAGATTTAAGCAGCACTTGGGAAAGTGTTTATCAGAACGTTGGTGACCTTTCGGGTGAGTGGGAGAGCGTTTATGAAAACGTTAAAGCTGTAAGTGGATGGTTATGGAATGGTACTCACGAAGTTGTTAAAGCTAATAGTGGTTTATGGGATAATGAATGGAGTCACTTACATCACGTATTCAGTACTGTTAGCGGTAATTCTGCTGGCTGGGAGTCTACGCAAGGTACTGTTGACTCTAAGAGTGGTAATTGGGATTATGCTCATACTGCACTTCTTGGTGCTAGCGGAGCATGGGACAGTGTATATCAGAATGTTAAAGCTCTAAGTTCTGACTTCTGGGAAGGTACATATAGCACTGTTAAATCTCTTAGCGCATTATGGGATAATGAGCAGAGTAATTTAGGTGCTGTATTTGCTACAGTAAGTGCTAATAGTGGTGCATGGATTAGCTCACATCAAAACCAAAATACACTGTCAGGTGAGTGGGAGAGTGCTTACCAAACTGAAAGAGCTTTATCTGGTGAATGGGAAAGCGCTTATCAAAACGTTAAGGCATTAAGCGCTGAATGGGAAAGTGCTTATCAAAATGTTAAGGCCGTTAGTAGTGAATGGGATGATACAAACGAATGGACAAATCTATCTAATGTCTACTCGACGGTAAGCTCACAAAGTAGTGAGTGGAAAGAAACATTTGCTCATGTTAAAGCAGTAAGTTCAAACTTCTGGCAAGGTACTTACGATACAGTTAAAGCTACTAGCGGTGATTGGAATAAGTCTGTTAATCTTGAATCTACAGTTGTATCAGCCAGCGGTGCATGGGAGAGCGCTTATCTAAACGTTAAGACATTATCCGGTGAATGGGAGTCAACATTCCAACACGTACGCGACTTAAGTGCATATTGGGATAATGAATGGGTTAACTTGCATTCGATATATAGTTCAGTCAGCGCCAATAGCGGTGAATGGGAGAGTGTATTTGAAAATGTTAGAGATTTAAGCGGCCAGTGGGACAATGAATGGAATTATTTACATCACGTCTTTAGTACGGTATCTGGAAATAGTGGTAACTGGCAAAGTACATTCTCCCAAGTTGCTAGTAATAGCGCTTCATGGCATGAAGCTATTGGTACAAAAGCTACAGTGCAAGGTACTAGCGCAACATGGGATGAGATAGCCGGTACTAAGGCAACTGTTAAAGCTACATCAGGTGAATGGAAGTCAGCATATCAGAATGTTAGTGATTTAAGCGGTGAGTGGGAAGCAGCATTTGATCACATTAAAGCTCTTAGTAGCTGGCAATGGCAAGGTACGTATGATACGTTAAAGGCCACTAGCGCCTTATGGGATAATGAGCAAGCTAATTTAGGTTCTGTCTATTCAACAGCTAGCGCTAATAGCGCTGCGTGGAATAGCGCTTATAGTCAAGTACAAGATTTAAGTGGTAGATGGGATACAACATTCCAGCATGTTGCTGATCTAAGCGCAGTCTGGACTGAGGCAGATGGTACCAAAACTACTTTAAGTGCACATAGTGGTAATTGGCAAATCGCACAAGATCAACTCAGAACGCTGAGCGGTGAGTGGGAAAGCGCTTATCAAAATGTTAAAGCTCTTAGCACTGATTATTGGATGGGCACCTACGACACTGTTAAAGCAGCTAGTGGGATGTGGGATAATGAGTTTAGTGTACTACATTCAGTATTCTCGACAGTAAGCTCTAATAGTGGTAAGTGGGATGATGAATGGGTCAACCTATCCAACACATACACAATACTAACTGCTTCAAGTACAAACTGGATTAGTACATTTGAACAAGTTAGAGCCTTAAGTGGTCAGTGGGACAATGAGTGGGTTCATCTATCAAATGTATATTCCATTGTCAGTGCAAATTCAGCAGAGTGGGAATCTGTTTACGAAAACGTTAAGGCGTTAAGCACTAATGAATGGCAGGGTACATATTCAACTGTTAAAGCTTCTAGCAGTACGTGGCATGAAGCTGAAGGTACTAAATCCACTGTACAAGCTGATAGTGGTCACTGGAAGCGAACTTATCAAAACGTTAAAGCAATAAGCTCTAATTGGGATAGTGCATTTAACACTGTTACAGATTTAAGTGCTAACTTCTGGCAAGGTACATACGAGCTTGTTAAAGCAAATAGTGGCTTGTGGGACAACGAGTGGCAGCATTTACATTCTGTACACAGTATGGTGAGTGCTCATAGTGGTGAGTGGCAAGATACATATTCAACTGTTAAGGGTCTGAGTACTGATTACTGGATGGGCACTTATGATACTGTTAAAGCCACTAGCGCCATATGGGATGAAGCTGAAGGTACAAAGGCTACACTTAAAGCAACTAGCGGTGAGAATTTAAGAACATTCCAAAATGTTAGAGACTTGAGCGGTGATTGGTACTCGGCATTTAAACAAATTGTAGGATTAAGTTCTACATGGAATCAAAGCAATGGCCCGTTAGCTGCATCAGTGTTTAGCACCGTTAGTGCAAACTCTGGTAATTGGAATACGATTTACGATATAGTAACTCTATCTAGCGGTCAATGGGAAAGTGCATATAGCACAGTTAAGACTCTCAGCACTCAATGGGATGAGGCTAATGATTGGTTAAACATTAGCAACGTTTACAGCGTTGTAAGTGCTAATAGTGGTGCATGGATCAGCTCACATCAAAATCAAAATACGCTCAGTGGCGAATGGGAGTCAGCATATCAAAACGTTAAAGCTCTGAGTAGTACATGGGAAAGCACTTACCAGAACGTTGGTGATCTTTCAGGTGAATGGGAGTCAACATTTGAGCACGTTAAAGCGCTAAGCGGTCAATGGGATAATGAGTGGGTAAATCTCGGATCAATTTGGAGTTCAGTTACCGCTAATAGCGGTGAGTGGGAGCATACGTTCGAGACTGTTAATGCTCAGAGCGGTAAATGGGATAGTACATATCAAAATGTTAAAGCTCTTAGCACAGCATGGAGTGCTGGTACAGAGAATCTAGCATCAGTATATGCTACAAATAGTGCTAATAGTGGTGCGTGGTTGAGCACTTATCAACACGTCAATACATTAAGCAGCCTCTGGGAAGGTACATATAAAGATGTTAAGGATCTTAGTGGTCAATGGGCATCTGCTTACCAGAACGTTGGTGATCTTAGTGGTGAATGGGAGAGTGTTTATGAGAATGTTAACGCACTGAGCACTAACTTCTGGCACGGTACATACACAACAGTTAAGGATACATCGTCACATTGGTACGTTGGTGGCTTAGCTAAGGATACATTATCAGCAGCTAGTGGTGCGTGGGACAGTACGTTCCAAACAGTACGTGATTTGAGTGCTGATTGGAATGCAGATATCGGTAGCTTAGCTTCAGTATATGCTACGGTTAGCGGTAATAGTGGTGAATGGGAAGAGACATTCGCTAACGTTAAAGATTTAAGTGGTCTATGGCACGGTACATATAATCACCTCAATGTTGTATCAGGTGATTGGGCTTCAACATTTAACCAAGTTAACAATCTTAGTGGTGAATGGGAAACTACATTCCAGCATGTTAAAGCTCTTAGTGGTAGATGGGATAATGAATGGGTCAACTTGCATTCAATCTATAGCTCAGTTAGCGCTAATAGTGGTGAGTGGGAGCGTACATTTGAGAATGTTAGAGACTTATCAGGTGAATGGGAGAGTACATACGAAAATGTTAATGCACTTAGTAGTTCATGGACAGCATCTCTAGGAAACTTAGTAACAGTATACGCCACTGTTAGTGCAAACTCTGGTGCGTGGTATGATACATGGGCAACTGTTAATGCATTAAGCACTAACTTCTGGCATGGTACTTATTCAACGCTCAACGCTCAAAGCGCTACATGGGATGAGAGTATTGGTACTAAATCAACTGTTAGAGATGCTAGCGGTAATTGGGAGCGTGCTTATGAAAACCAGAACGCACTGAGTAGTGAGTGGGTATCTACATATGATAATGTTAAAGCCGCTAGCGGTGAATGGGATAAGACGTTTGAAAACGTTAGAGATCTAAGCGGTCGTTGGGATTCGTCAGCCGTTAATATGCTCGCATTAAGCGGGGAATGGGACAGTGCATATACATTAGTAAATGAGACTAGTGGTGCTTGGGGAGCCGGTACAGAGAATTTAGCTTCTGTATTTGCTACAATGAGCTCTAACAGCGGTGCATGGAAGAGTACACATGAGACTGTTAACACATTAAGCGGATGGCAATGGCAGGGTACATATTCAACGTTAAAAGCTAAGAGTGCTACTTGGAATAATGCAGATAGAGATGCTGCTGATGTATACAGTACAGTTAATGCTAAGAGTGGATTATGGCAAGGTACATATAATCACATTCAATCTACTAGCGCTGATTGGGAAAGCACAACCGGGTTAGTATTAGCAGGAAGTGCTCGTTGGGAAAGAACATTTGAGAATGTTAGAGATTTAAGTGGTCAATGGGACAACGAATGGATTAACTTACATTCAATTTGGAGCACTGTAAGTGCGAATAGTGGTGAATGGGAGAGTGCATATGAAAACGTTAAGGCTGTTAGCGGTGAGTGGGAGTCGACTTATCAAAATGTTAACACGTTAAGCGGCTTGTGGGACAATGAATGGATTAACATTCACTCAATGTGGAGCACTGTTAGTGCTAATAGTGCTAACTGGCAGCTAGCTCACTCACAGATTACTAGTAACCAAGGTGCATGGAATAGTGCATATCTTAACGTTAAAGATTTAAGCGGTGAATGGGAGAGTGCTTACCAGAATGAAAAGGCTCTATCAGGTGAATGGGAGTCAACATTTGAAAATATTAACACCTTAAGTGGTGAGTGGGAGAGCACATATCAAACAGTTTGCTCCGTAAGTGCAAACTGGGTTGACGGTAGAGGATCTGGTACAGCCAGCTACCACACTAAATGGTCTGATGAGAATACTGTTACTAGCTCGTCTGTAGCATATGAATCAGGTGACCAAATGACAGTTGCCGGATCCGTAAGTGCGCGTAATAATATACATACAGGATCGCTACGCGTTGCAGATAGTACACCTCCTTCGTCGGCTGGAGCGTCCGGCAACCCGGGTGACATCGCTTGGGACGACAACTTTATGTACATATGTGTTGCAACAAATAAATGGAAGAGAACGCCAATAGCAACATGGTGATAAATACTTTGAATTAGATGCCAAACAATAACTTAATAGCGGTTATCAGTGCAAGCGACGGGTTCGTTGATATAACGAGCTCGAGCGTTATGTCCTTGCTGTCTACTGGTAAGGTTGGTATCAATGTCAACATCCCAACAGAAGCTCTTGATGTATTAGGTAATATAAAGTCCTCTGGCACTGTTACGAGTCAAGAAGGTAATAGTGTTGAGTGGGGATCAACATATAGCACTGTAAAATCTACTAGTGGTCAATGGGATAATGAATGGGTTAATTTACACTCTATATGGAGCACTGTTAGCAGTAATAGTGCAGAGTGGGAAAGTGTATATCAGAATGTTAAGGCATTAAGTGCGTCGCAATGGATTGACCCTCAAAGTGTTTTAATTCACAATAGCGGTGGATGGGATTATGCTAATACTGCTATTATTGGTGCTAGTGCCAAGTGGGATGAGATTACAGGTACTAAAGCTACTGTACAATCTACTTCAGCTATATGGTCCGGTGGTGGTGGTATCAAGGATACACTATCTGCAGCTAGTGGAGCATGGGAGAGTACACATCAAACAGTTAATGCTCTTAGCACTAATTTCTGGCAGGGTACATATGATTTAGTTAAAGCAAATAGTGGTACATGGGAGACAAGTAATGGTCCAATTGCTGCTAGTGTATTTTCTACAGTAAGCGCCAATAGCGGTGACTGGATGAGTACATTTGAGAATGTACGTGATTTAAGTGGTCAATGGGACAACGAGTGGAGCCATTTACATCACGTATTCAGTACTGTTAGCGGTAATTCTGCTGGATGGGAATCCACGCAAGCTACCGTTGATGCCGGTTCTACGAACTGGGATAGCGCCTATAGCACTGTTACGACTTCTAAGAGTAACTGGGATGAAGCCGTAGGCACTAAAGCTACTCTTAAAGGTACTTCAGGTATATGGGATAGTGCGTATCAGACAATTAATGGACTTAGCGGTGATTGGGAGAATGTTTGGAGCCAGGTTAACGACTTAAGTGGGTTGTGGGACAATGAATGGGGAAGCCTTGCTAAAGTCTTCGCGACCGTTAGCGCTAATTCTGGTGAATGGGAGAGTGTTTATTCTAATGTTAAGGACTTAAGTGGTTGGCTGTGGGAAGGTACTCACAGTACGGTTAACAGTACTAGCGCTACATGGAACGAAGCTGAAGGTACTAAAGCCACTGTTAAAGCAAGTAGTGCTAGATGGGATAGAACATATTATCATATTGATGCTATTAGTGCTCAGTGGGAGAGTACATATCAAACAGTTTGTGGTTTAAGCGCTGTCCATTGGCACGGTACACATGCTACAGTTAAGAGTACTAGTGCTGATTGGGATAAAGCTCCTGGAGTCGAATCTACTGTCGTCTCCGCTAGTGGTGCATGGGAGTCTGTTTATCAAAATGTTGGTGATTTAAGTGGTGAATGGGAATCTGCCTATCAGAACGTTGGCGACCTGAGCGGTGAATGGGAATCCACATATCAAACATTATGTAGCGTTAGCGGAGATTGGTATTCTACATTTAAACAAGTATATGCATTAAGCTCTCAGTGGGATAATGAGTGGACGAATTTACATTCAATATGGAGTACGGTTAGCGCTAATTCTGGTGAATGGGAGCGTACATTTGAACACATAAAGGCGCTTAGTAGTGAATGGGAGAGCACGTTTGAGAATTTATGTAGTGTAAGTGCTACATGGGTTAGCACATATGAAAATGTTGGAGATCTGAGTGGTGAATGGGAATCAGTTTATCAAAACGTTAACAATTTAAGTAGTGAATGGGAATCCACATATCAAACATTATGTGGCGTTAGTGGTGACTGGTATTCTGCGTTTAAGCAAGTAGGTGCTCTCAGCTCTCAATGGGACAATGAATGGACAAATTTACATTCAATATGGAGCACTGTAAGTGCAAATAGTGGTGAGTGGGAGCGTACATTTGAGCATGTAAAGGCTTTAAGTGGTGAATGGGAAAGTACATTTGAGAATTTATGTAGTGTAAGCGCTACATGGGTTAGCACATACCAAAACGTCGGTGACCTTTCAGGTGAATGGGAATCTGCTTATCAGAATCAAAATGCTTTAAGTAGTGAGTGGGAGTCCGTATATCAAACAGTGTGCGGATTAAGTGCTGACTTCTGGCACGGTACATATAATTTAGTTAAGTCTAATAGTGCTGCGTGGGATTCGAGTGATGGCCAGTTAACACATAATGTATTTGATACTGTTAGTGCAGCAAGTGCTAACTGGAATAGTGTACACGATCAAGTTGCGAGTTTGAGCTCTAATTGGAGCTATGGATATACTGCTGTAGTTGGTTCTAGTGCTACGTGGGATGAGAGTATTGGAACCAAATCAACTGTTAAAGCTAATAGTGCATTATGGGATGAATCGGTAGGTACTAAGGCAACTCTTAAAGCCACGTCTGGTGAATGGGATAGCGCATATCACAATGTACAAGATTTATCAGGTGAATGGGAATCTACATTCCAAAACGTTAAAGCGCTTAGCGGTCTATGGGACAATGAATGGGTTAACTTAGCATCGATGTATAGCACTACTAGTGCTAATTCAGGTGAATGGGAATCTGTTTATGAGAATGTTAAAGCACTTAGTGGGTTGTGGGATAATGAATGGTCAACAGTTCATACTGTTACAGACTTATTAAGCACTCTTAGCGGTGAATGGGATACCACATTTAAGCATCTTAAAGCAGTCAGTGGCCAATATGAGCGTACATTTGAAAATGTTAGAGACTTAAGCGCTACCTGGGAATCAGCTGCTGGGACAACATCTACAGTATTAGCGGACAGCGGGCAATGGAAGAGTGTTTATCAAAATGTTAGAGACTTATCTGGTGAGTGGGAGGCTACGTATGAGACCATGTCCGCGCTTAGCGGTGAATGGGAAAGCACTTATCAGAATGTCAAGGCGTTAAGTTCTCAATGGGATGATAATAATGAGTGGACAAATATTCACTCAGTATATAGTACTGTTAGTGCCAATACGGGTGAATGGGAATCCGTTTACGCAAACGTAAAAGATTTATCAGGTGAGTGGGAGACAACGTTTGAACACGTTAAAGCCTTGAGCTCTCAATGGGATGATAGCAACGAGTGGAATAACTTATCTAACGTTTATTCAATCGTTAGCGCTAATAGTGGAGAGTGGGAACGTACTTATGAGCATGTTAATTCTCTAAGCACTAATTTCTGGCAGGGTACATACTCATTAGTAAATCAAACTAGCTCAACATGGAATGAGTCTATTGGTACTAAAGCTACTCTTAAAGGTACTTCAGGTATATGGGATAGCACTTATCAATCAGTCTGTGGTTTAAGTGGAGAGTGGGAATCCGCTTATCAGAATGTTAGAGATCTCTCTGGTGAATGGGAATCAACATTCCAAAATTTAAAAGTATTAAGCGGTGGTTGGCAAATTAATAGCACCAACACTGGTTCAGTGTATGCTACAGTTAGTGCTAATTCAGGTGAGTGGGAAAGCGTATTTGAGAATGTTAGAGATTTAAGCGGTAGATGGGATAATGAGTGGGTCAATTTACATTCAATCTGGAGCACTGTAAGTGCTAATTCAGGTGAGTGGGAATCTGTTTATGAGCATGTTAATGCTTTGAGCACTAACTTCTGGCAAGGTACATATAGCACCGTTAAAGCAACAAGTGCTGATTGGGGCAAAGCTCCTGGAGTTGAATCTACAGTAGCTTCTGCTAGTGGTACATGGGACAGTGTCTACCAGCAAGTTAATACATTAAGTGCAGGGTTCTGGACTGGTACATACTCAACAGTTAACGCAGAGAGCGGTAATTGGGATTCAACATTTAATACTGTAAAATCTACAAGCGGTACTTGGGATGAATCTATTGGTACTAAAGCTACTCTTAAAGGTACATCCGGTAAGTGGGACAGCGCATATCAAAATGTTGGCGATTTAAGCGGTGAATGGGAAAGTACATTTGAAAATGTAAGAGACCTTTCTGGTGATTGGGAAAGTACACATGATACAGTCTATTCGTTAAGCTCACAATGGGACAACGAGTGGACTAATCTGCACTCCATATGGTCTACTGTTAGTGCTAATTCTGGAGAATGGGAATCGACGTTCGAGAATGTCAAGGCCATGAGTGGTGCTTGGGATAATGAATGGACAAACTTAGCGTCAATTTGGTCTACAGTAAGTTCGGAGTCTGGTGATTGGAATAATGTCTGGTCTCAGGTTAATGATTTAAGCAGCAAATATTGGCACGGTACATATTCCCTGGTTAATTCTCTCAGTGATAACTGGCAAGCAGGTAAGCGTGATGCTGATGATGTATATGCGACTGTAAAGGGTAATAGTGGCTTATGGGACGGTACATATTCAACCGTTAACGGTAACAGCTCATTATGGACTGCCGGTGCTGGTTTCCTTGTCAAGGATGAAGGTACTACTATCAGTGATGCTGTTACTGGATTGATTTTTGAAGGTGCTGGATTTAGTGCTGCTGGTACTAGTGGTGATAACAGACTGGTAACATTAACCTTAGCGGATAGAGAATTAGCCTTAGTTGAAGCTACATCTGTATATACGACAGTTAATACAGAGAGCGCTGATTGGAATAGCGCACACTTATATGTTTATACTCTCAGTTCACGATGGGATAATGAGTGGGTCAATCTAGCTTCTATATATTCAACTGTTAGCTCTAACAGTGGTGATTGGCAAGGTGCATATACTGTAACTAACGAAAATAGTGCTATCTGGAATGAGATTATTGGTACCAAGTCTACGGTGCTGAATACTTCCGCATTCTGGAAAGTAGGTGGTTATGCTAAAGACACTCTATCAGCCGCTAGTGGTGCATGGGAAAGTACATACGATAACGTTCGTGACTTAAGTGGTGAATGGGAATCAACATTCCAAAATGTTAAAGCGTTGAGTTCACAATGGGATGAGTCACTTGATTGGCTGAACATTAGCAACGTATACAGTGTTGTAAGTTCTAGCAGTGCTAAGTGGGACCCAGTATATCAACAAGTTAAAGATTTAAGTGCTGGGTTCTGGTCTGGTACATATCAACAAGTTAATGCTCTTAGTAGTACTTGGAACGAGAGTATTGGCACAAAAGCTACTGTTAAAGGTACATCTGCATCATGGAACGAAGCGACAGGTACAAAAGCTACACTTAAAGCTATATCCGGTGCTGCAGTAAGCGTATATCAAAGTGTATGTGCGTTGAGTGGTGAGTGGGAAACAACATTCCAACATGTTAAGGCTCTTAGTACTATATGGGACGATAGTAATGAATGGGCAAATATTTCACACGTATATGGTGCTGTTAGCGCTGCTAGTGCTAATTGGCAAGGTGCTTATGCTACAACAAATGCAAATAGTGCGACATGGAATGAAGCTACTGGTACCAAATCAACTGTCAAAGCAGGAAGCGCGGCTTGGAATGAAGCCACTGGTACCAAATCAACGTTAGGTGCTATATCTGGTGAAACTAAGAGTACCTTCCAGAATGTAAGAGACCTTTCAGGTGAATGGGAGACTACCTTTGAGCATGTTAAGGCTATGAGCGGTACATGGAGTACTGTTGATGATGGTCCTGCAGGTTACAGCTCTTACTACACCGTTAGTACGATGAGCGGTGAATGGGAATCCGCTTATCAGAATGTTAGAGATCTTTCTGGTGAATGGGAATCGGTGTTTGACAATGTCAAGGCCATGAGTGGGATGTGGGATGAGAGTAACGAATGGAAGAATCTCTCAAATGTATATTCCACTGTTAGTAGTAATTCCAGTACGTGGAACGATACATGGGCAAATGTTAATTCTCTAAGCACTAATTTCTGGCAGGGTACATACTCAACAGTTAAAGCTACATCTAGCAACTGGGATGAATCAGTAGGTACTAAAGCCACCTTAAAAGCAGTTAGTGGTGAAAATAAAGCAACATTCCAGAACGTAAGAGATCTTTCTGGTGAGTGGGAAACAACATTCCAGCATGTTAAAGCTCTCAGTAGTGAATGGAACCAAAGCAATGGTCCATTAGCTGCTAATGTATATGGTACTGTTAGCGCTAATAGTGCTAATTGGACATCGGCTTATACTTGGAACAATACTAATGGTGACAATGTAAAGAGTGCATATGACAATGTTAAAGCTGTTAGTGGTGATTGGAATTATGGTAAGACAGCTATTGTAGGTGCTAGTGCTAAGTGGGATGAGTCTATTGGTACTAAATCTACCTTAAAGGCAAGTAGTGCTGTTTGGACGCATGCTTATCAAACAATTAAAGCTAATAGCGCTGATTGGGATAATGTATGGGGTCAAGTACACGATTTAAGCGGTCAATGGGATAATGAGTGGGTTGCACTACACGGTATTCTTACAACTATGAGCGGTGAGAGTGCTGCCTGGGAGTCTGTTTGGGCTCAAGTTAATGCTCTCAGCAGTCAATGGGACAATGAATGGTTAAATATATCTAATTCATATGCAGTTGTAAGTGCGAATTCTGGAGCATGGATTAGCTCGTATCAAAATCAAAACACATTAAGCAGTACTTGGGAAAGCGTTTATCAAACCGTCGGTGATCTTTCTGGTGAGTGGGAGAGTGTTTATCAAAATGTTAATGACTTAAGTGGTCAATGGGATAATGAGTGGGTTAATATCCATTCAGTATACAGTACTGTTAGCGCTAATACTGCTGCATGGAACAATATAATTGATAATGTAAAAACTGTTAGTGCAGTATATTGGGACGGTACATATGAGAGCCTTAAGGCTAACAGTGGTGAGTGGGTAAGCACATATCAGACAGTAAAAGCTCTTAGCGCGCTATGGGATAATGAATGGGTTAATTTAGGTTCTGTATATAGTACTATTAGCGCTAATACAGCAACATGGGACGGTGCTGTTACTAATCAACGATCTCAAAGTGCTAGGTGGGAGTCTACTCGTGACCAAGTTAATGCATTAAGCGCTCAATGGCAGAGTGTATATGAAAATGAAAATACATTAAGTGGTGAGTGGGAGAGTGTTTATCAAAACATTAAGACGCTCAGCACAGATATAATCTTAGGTACATTTGAGACAGTTTACAATACATCAGCGCATTGGTACATTGGTGGATTAGCTAAGGATACTTTATCTGCTGCTAGTGGGTTCTGGGATAGTGTATATTCCACCGTACACGCTAATAGTGGTTTATGGGATAACGAATGGCCTAATCTACACTCTGCTTATTCTGTAGTTAGTGCGAATAGTGGTAATTGGATTGATACATATCTCCAGGTTAAAGATTTAAGTGCTAACTTCTGGCAAGGTACATATACCCAGGTTAAAGGTGATAGCGGTAAGTGGGATAGCGCATATCTTAATTTAAGAGACCTTAGTGGTGATTGGCAGTCTACATTTAAGCAAACACAAGCATTAAGTAGTGCATGGGATAATGAATGGACAAATATTCACTCCGTTTGGAGCACCGTTAGTGCTAATAGTGCGACATGGAACAGTACATATGATAACGTTAATGCTATTAGTGGAGATTACTGGCAGGGTACATACTCACTAGTAAATCAAGCAAGTAGTGATTGGCAAGAAAGTATAGGTACTAAAGCTACTCTTCAAGCAACTAGTGGTGCTTGGAATAGTGCATATCAAAATGACAAAGCATTATCCGGTGAATGGGAGAGTGTATATGAAACAGTATGTGGTTTAAGTGCTGGTTTCTGGCAAGGTACATATGATGTCGTTAAGGCGAACAGCGCAGATTGGGGTAACAGTGTTGCCAATCAAAATTTTGTAGCGGACAATAGCGGGAATTGGGAGTCAACATATACAACTGTTAATTCTGATAGTAGTAATTGGGACTCAGCCTATTCCACAATGGCATTAAACAGTTCCAACTTCCTTAGCGGGACATGGGACTACATGGGGTCTAATATCTACAATACCAATACTGTCGGTTATGTCGGTATTGGTACCACGTCGCCACATGCTAAGGTCGAAATCAAGACTAATAACGATGGATATGCTGAAGAAATCTTAAGATTAGCTGCTGGTGGTGAATCAGTAGGCACTGAAGGTCAATTTAAGATGTATGTGGGTGCTGGTTGTACACCTAGTTTAGCTGGTTATATTGCTGCCAGAAAAGCATCAAGCACAGTATATACATTAACAATTGCTGCAGCGGATCAAACAGATCAATTGTATCTCAGATCTGACGGTAAAGTCGGTATTGGTACGTCATCACCGCTTTATACATTAGACGTTGATGGTGATCTGAGATCGAGAAGTGTAATTTACGATGGAGCAGGGTTTAATAGTACTCAGTGGAATTCTGCTCACGTAACTGTAGCAGGATTAAGTGCTCAATGGGACAATGAATGGATTAACTTATCTAACGTATATGCTTCTGTAAGTGCTCAGAGTGCACATTGGAAGAGTACATATCAAACAGTTCGTGATTTAAGTTCATGGTGGGATAATGAATGGGTCAATTTAGCTTCCATATATAGCTCGCTTACTGCCAATAGCGGTGAATGGGAGCGTACATTTGAGAATGTTAGAGATTTATCGGGTGAATGGGAGTCTGCTTATCAGAACGAAAAAGTATTGTCAGGTGAATGGGAGTCTACTTATCACAACGTAAAAGATCTTTCAGGTGAATGGGAAAGCACATATCAAAATGTTCGTGATCTTAGCGCATGGTGGGATAATGAATGGTTAAATCTCTCTAATACATATTCAACCTTAAGCAGTAATACGGGTGAATGGGAAAGTGCTTACGAAAATGTTAGAGACTTGAGTGGTGAATGGGAAAGCACTTACCAAACAGTTGCTTCTGCTAGTGGTGAATGGGAAAGCACTTATCAAAATGTTAATACATTAAGCTCATGGCAATGGCAAGGCACATATGATGTTGTTAAAGCCAATAGTGCGTTATGGGATAATGAGTGGGTCAATTTACATTCAATTTGGAGTACAGTTAGTGCTAATAGTAGTGAGTGGGAAACAACTTATGAGCATGTTAATGCGGTAAGCGGAGAATGGGAGAGTGTTTATACTCACGTTAATACAGTAAGCGGTGAATGGGATAGCACATATCATAACGTACAAGACCTTTCAGGTGAATGGGAATCAACATTTGACCATGTTAAAGCTCTAAGCAGCTTATGGGATAATGAATGGATTACTTTACATGCTGTATATAACACATTAACCGGTAACAGCGGTGATTGGCATCGTACATATCAAACTGTTGGTGATCTGAGTGGTGATTGGCATAGCACATTTAAGACAAATAGAGATCTTAGTGCTGGTTGGCAAAGTACATATCTAACAAATAAGGCGCTAAGTGGTGAGTGGGATAGCACTTATAACACGAATAAAGCGTTAAGCGGTGAATGGGAATCAGCATTCCAATCAGTATGTAGTTTAAGTACAAACTTCTGGCACGGTACGTACTCGTTAGTAAACACAGAGAGTGGTAATTGGGACTCAACATATCATACAGTTAAGTCAACAAGCGCTCAGTGGGATAATGAATGGAATTACTTACATCACGTGTTTGCAACTATGTCAGCTCATAGTGGTGAATGGGATGATACATACAGCACAGTTAATGAATTAAGCGGATGGCAGTGGCAGGGTACATATTCAACAGTTAGCGCTGCTAGTGCTACTTGGGACAGCATTCACGTATTTACGGTTAGACCTAATAGTACGTCTTCTTGGCAGATTGATAATGCCGATGATTATGATACTGGTGGAGGTGCTAACCCGATATTAAGACTCATTAGAGGTGGTAGATATAAATTTAACGTTGATGATGATAGTAACCCGTTCTATATCAAAACCGCGCCAGGTGCAGGTTCTGGTAATCAATATAACACAGGTGTAACCAATAATGGTGCTGAAATTGGTGAAATAACATTCCAAGTACCTCAAGACGGTCCATCCATATTATATTACCACTCCGGTGTACATGCCTCGATGGGTGGGTTAATTTACCTTGAAGATAGGGATGCTATTAGCGTTTACAAGACTGTTAATGCAAATAGTGGTTGGTGGGTTAAGAACCTTGTCAATGTATACAGTTCTGTTAGTAGCGCTAGCGCAAAATGGGACCCGGTATATTCCAGAGTTAATGAAAATAGTGCACTATGGACGTTTAATTTACAAAGTGCATATGCAACAGTAAGTTCGAATAGCGCATGGTGGTCTCAGAACTTAGCATCAGTATACAGCACCGTTAGTGCTAATAGTAGCTTATGGGATAATGAATGGGCGGTTTTAAATTCTGCATACTCAACATTAACTGCGACAAGTGCGCAGTGGGACAATGAGTGGTTAAATCTATCTAACGTATATTCAGTTGTTAGTGGTAATAGCGGTGAATGGGAGAGCGTTTACCACCATGTCAATTCTGTGAGTGGATGGCAATGGCCATATGAACAAGTTAAAGCTACTAGCGCTATTTGGCATCAAGCTGAAGGTAACAAGACGACGTTAAGTGCCAATAGTGGGTTATGGCAGAGCACATATACAATCGTAAGCGGTAACAGCGGTGATTGGAGAAGAACATTTATCACTACTAAAGCAAATAGTGGTGACTGGGATTCAACATTCCGTCAAGTAAAAACGTTAAGTTCACAATGGGACAACGAGTGGGTAAACTTACATTCAATTTGGAGTACAGTTAGTGCGGGTAGTGGTGAGTGGAAGAGTACGTTCCAGAACGTACGCGACTTAAGCGGTAGATGGGATAACGAGTGGGTTAATCTTTCCAATGCATATTCAGTATTAAGTAGTAATTCTGGTGAGTGGAAAAGTACATACGAAACTGTTAATGGTTTATCTGGTGAGTGGGAGAGCGCATATCAAAATCAGAACGCTCTAAGTGGTCAGTGGGAAAGCGCATATCAAACAGTTAATGGCTTAAGTGCTGATTACTGGCAAGGGACATACGGTGTTGTTTATGCATTAAGTGCAGGATGGCAGTCGACATACAATCAAGTACAAGATTCCACTACAGATCTGAATGTTGATAGTAGCACGCTATTTGTTGATAAGAGTGAGAATAGAGTAGGTATCGGTACTACATTACCTAGTGCTAAGTTAACCGTTGCAGGTGGTATTAGCGCATTTGGAGGGTTAAGCGCTGGTAGTGATTCGTACTTCGAGAGTAATGTAGGTATTGCAACATGGCCACCTGCTTATGCGTTAGATGTAGCAGGTAATGCAGCTTTTGACGAATACATCTACCACAGAGATGATACTGATACAAATGTTAGGTTTGAGAATAATCAAGTAACCATTAACAGTGGAACTGGTAGTTACGTATTATTAGACAGCTCCGGTCACATATATCACACTGCCAATCAGAAGATGTTCTTGCGGACAGGTGGTACTAATAACCGTGTTACAATTGATGCATCTGGTAATGTTGGTATAGGTACAACTTCACCCAATGTAATACTTGATATCGATAGCACCAATGCTATGAGAATACCGGTAGGTAATGATTCTCAAAGACCTAGCGGTGTTCGTGGTTATATTAGATACAATACAGACGCGACTTCGTTTGAAGGCTACGATGGTAGTAACTGGAGAGGTCTTGGTGGTGTAATTGATGTTGATCTAGATACAACGATCTTAGCCGAGACTACGACAGGTAGTGATGACGATACACTCTACTTTAAGACTGGTGGTGCGGAGAGAGTAAGATTTGATAATAGTGGTAATGTTGGTATTGGTACTACAACACCTAATGTATCCGGTGTTACGGTATTAGGTAACGTCAGTGCTAGTGGTTTATTATATGACGGGTTACATCATAGCAATGAATGGACGTCCACATATCAGACAGTTAAAGCTACAAGCGCACAATGGGACAATGAATGGGTCAACCTACACTCAATATATAGCACGGTAAGCAGCCAATCTAGTGATTGGGAAAGTACACATGATACAGTCTATTCATTAAGCTCACAATGGGACAATGAATGGGTTAATCTGCATTCGGTATACAGTACAGTAAGTGCTACTAGCTCACAATGGGATAATGAGTGGATCAATCTACATTCGATATACAGCACAATTAGCACAAATAGCGCTGACTGGACGGATACAGAAACACAAATGCGTGATCTGAGCGGTAAATGGCCAACAGCTACATTTGCTACATCAGCATCGAAGATTGCACAAACAGTTACATACACTAACACGTTTACAGCAGGTAATGCGTTGTTCAGACCGAAGGCTGGTGTCTATGACTTAGCCATGGCAAATACAGGTCTCAGCGCTGATGTTCTCGGTGTTGTGCAAGGATGTACGTCATCCGCGTTTGAAATTGTTTATTCCGGTATATTGTACCTAGGATCACACGGATATACACCAGGTAGTGCAATATATCTATCACATAGTCAAGCTGGCTTAATGACTGCAACACCACCTACTGCAGATGGTACTATCAGTAAGCCGCTCGGTATTGTTATCGATACGGACAACATTTTAATACAACCGCTACGCGGTATTGAGAACGAAACGTTTGGTGGAGGAGAATCACAGGCTGGATTAACTACTACTATACCAGTTTCGTCAACAAGCGGATTACAAACATTACACTTTGAGATGGGTCTCCTAGTCAAAGTTACATGATAAATATTTGAAATATGGCACAGACAGGTACAACATATAAATACACTTTCGGGCCACCAGCTGCATCAGCTGCGTTTAAGTCTATTGCTCTGAGCGCAGGTAGCGGTTATGTTGTGGGTGGTCAGACGATCGCTGATAGCCATGTTGATGTTCTAACATTAAGCGCTGGTGAAAACATTGCTTTAATATCAAACCCTGCAGGTGATGTTATTGGTATCTCAGCTAGAGATACAGTTGGTATATTAGGTGACAGTGTTTACTATACTGTGCACGCTAATAGCGGGTCATGGGAGTCAACATTTTATACTGTTAGTACACTTAGTGCTAATTGGTATGATATGTGGCCTAATCTAACCACTGTATATGCAAATGTAAGTTCTAATTCTGCAAAATGGGAGAACGTATATTCTTCAGTTAATAGCAATAGTGGATCATGGACTTCCACTTATCAATCTGTATGTACTCTGAGCTCAGACTTCTGGCAAAATGTATACACTACTGTTAATTCAGTTAGTACGGTATTCTGGCATGGCACATACTCAACAGTTAAAGCTAATAGCGGGTTATGGGACCACGTATTTCAAACTGTTAAAGCTAATAGCGCTACTTGGAATGAATCAACTGGTACTAAATCTACAGTTAACGCTATCTCTGGTGAGACTAAGAGTGCATTCCAGACATTAAGAGACTTATCTGGTGAATGGGAATCAACATTCCAAAATGTAAGCTCCTTAAGTGGGTCAACATGGGGAATTGATATAAAGGAAGCAGACGGGACACCATCCGTTACTAATATTAAGACAATTGTAGTCTCTAACGGTTCATTAACAAACGACGGTAACGGTCAAGTAACAATAGCTACTGGTACTGGTGGTGCTGATATATCAGGTGCTGATGCAGCATTTAAGTACATTGCTTTAGGATCCGATAGCGGTCATACGTGGGGTACTAACACTATGACTGCAGATGCAGCTGCTGACACGCTTACGTTAGTTGGAGGTGCTAATGTTGAACTTAGAACTGATGCTACAAGCGATACTTTGAGAATTTCTGTTCCTGGTATGTCCGCTGTACGTGATACAGTTAACCTGCTAAGCGGTGAGTGGGAAAGTACATACGAAACTGTTAATGGTTTATCTGGTGAATGGGAAAGTGCATATCAAACTCAAAATGCGTTATCTGGTGAATGGGAATCAACTTATAAGACTGTTAACGCTTTAAGCAGCTATCAATGGCAAGGTACATATTCACTAGTTAAAGCAACTTCTGGTGAATGGGATAGCACTTATCACAATGTAAAAGACCTATCAGGTGAGTGGGAATCAACATTTGATCACGTTAAGGCTTTAAGCAGTTATCAATGGCAAGGTACATATTCACTAGTTGGTACTAATAGCAGTGATTGGGAATCAACACATACGACATTATACAATAACAGTGCTAATTATCTATCAGGTCATTGGGGATACGCTAGTGACGGGTCAGGTGTTCACAATTTAAATTCTGGCAATATTGGTATCAATGAGAACAAGCCTAGTCATCAATTAACTGTCGATGGTAGCATCAGTGCTCATAGTGATATCGCAATGGGTGGTAATCATCATATTGTAGACTCACGTACTATTACTAATATACATACTGGTCCATCTTTAAGATTTGATTACACACCTTCTACTAGCTACGTTAACATATCCGGTACTCAAACGTATCAAAATATACTCTGCGGTGGAGGTGGTGGTACTATTTCTGTTTGGGTACATATGCTCTCCGGTAGAGGTGAAGAAGCGTACATCCTTCAAAAAGGTAATGGCTGGTCTTTATCATATGATAAATGTACTCATGATGCGTGTAGGTTTAAATTCTCACAACAGTTCTCTGCTGCTAGCGGTACATGGGTGACTGCGTCAACAGGTGTACCTTTAACTGGATGGTCACATCTCGCTGTGACATATAACAGCGTTGCTACTGCTAACAACCCGATAATTTACGTTAATGGTTTAAGTGCATTAATTACAGAAACAGCAGAGCCAGATGGTGTTGCATTTAATGATTCAATATCTGCATTATGGGTTGGTAATTCTGATCTAGGAAATAAACCATATACAGGAGAAATAAGTGAAATTAAGCTATATAATAGATCACTTCTACCATGGGAGATTAGAGATTTATATAGCGGTAGAGTTACAGATTATAGTGATCTTAGTGGTACTGGTGAGTTGCTTACTGGTGCAACATTGTACCCAGAAGTAGGTCGGCGATATAGAATTCTTTCTGGAGGTAAGGGAGATACTAGCTGGGGCTCTATGGGAGCAACTACATCAGCTACCAATACTGAATTTATATGCGTATCTAGTGTCAACCTAAACTCCGGTCTAATCAAAGCTATTGGTTGTGTAGGTCACTGGACACCTAATACAATAGCGGGAGCTGGTGAGCAATGGCTTGATACATCTGGTAATCAAAACCATGGTAGTATTGTTAATGCTGCTCAATTAAATCAACCGACATTTGGAGGCTTTGTTGGTATTGGTACAACTACACCAGAGCAAGCATTAACAGTTAACGGTAATATTAGCAGCTCACAAGTCATATATGCTTCAGCAGGAGATAGTAGTAGTGAAGATTGGTGGAGTGCTTATGCTACATTATGTGCTATATCCGCAGCATCATTTATAACAGTAAACAACGACCCAACACTACCCGGGGAGCGATCATTATCTGCTAACAATTACATCACAATAACTGATAATGGTGCTAATGGTAATATAGTTTTAGGTTGTTCAGCTGTAGGTGTTGTGAGCGCGGATATAATTAATGCAGCAGCATTTAATACTAGCGATGGTGTATTGACATTAACACGTAGAGATGGAGGTACAGTAACAACTGATCTCGATGGTAGATATGGTCCTATTGGTGCACAGTACTTAACGTTAGCTAATGATAGCACATTAACTAATGAGCGAGCGGCCGCTGCAGGTTATGGAATCCAATTTACAGATGCTGGTGCTAATAGCACATTGACATTTACTGCTAATGATATCGCTACACTGGCAGCATTAAGTGCTAATTGGAACACAGCTTATGATAACATGGTCACAGCTGCGTCGTTTAATACTGGTACAGGTGTACTGACATTAACACAGCAAGACGCTGGTACAGTTACAGTTGACTTAGACGATAGGTATGTTGAAAATGGATCAAATGTCGGTGCTGGAGGAGTAGGAGTATTTCACCAGAAGAACTCTAATAACTTAGAATTTAAGAAATTGGTAGGTGCTGGTAGTCTAGTAGTAACCGATAAGACGACTTATATTGAACTCAGCGCCGGTGCTGGTGGTTCTGCTTCTAGCACACCTAGCGGTGCACCTACTAACGCACAATATGTTACATTAGATTTAAATAATGAATTAACGCAAGAGAGAGTATTAGCTGTCAGCTCAGGTCTAGGTATGACAGATTACGGTGCTGATGGTAATGTAACTCTTGTTAATACAAGCAGTTCTATAGGTAGCTTCTCGCTCATCGATCTAGATACAGTAACAACCGTTCAATCTTATAGTCTTGATGATTCTATCACGATAGAGGGTAGCGACGGTATCAATGTTAGAGGTGACTACGGTACCCATATGGATATAAGCTTTACTAAGTTCTCGCAACTAACTAGCGTATTTACGACTGTAAAGGCATATAGCGGTGACTGGGCTACAGGTGGTGCTCCAGGATTCTGGACAGAGCAAGCTACATATCTCCATCCTGCTACTGCAACACATAAGGTTTCTGTTGGTACATCTGAGGAACCAATACATGAATTATCAGTTAAAGGTAGTGTAAGTGCAACAGGGTCTGCATATATAGATTCTGTATCTGAAAACAATGCATTATCAGGTTCTATATTAGCATGGAACCCAACTTCATCCAAGGTTGAGCAGCTAGATATGAAAGTTGCAGCTAATCAATTAATCACCAATGTATTTGGTATAACAGGATTTGATGGTGAGACTGAAGTACTTGTAGGTCAAGTCGAGCTAACACAACCGAGTAACCCAGCTAATATCGACTACTTCCCAACGCCTACCTGTCAGTGCGTAGATAGTGAGCGTCATATGCCAGGTATGTACCGTGTAAGATATGTTGAAGGTTCATACGACATCAACGACGTGTTGTTTACTGAATTAATTGACGGTTATGCGACATCTATTTACATATATGGTAATGACGAGCAAGGTGCATTAGGTGGTGGTAACATCGTTGATAAAGATACTACTCCAACTTATACCGGTGTATTTTATGAAGCGACAGAAGTAGCCGCCAAATCTGCGACGAAAGCAGGAGGAGCTGGTGTATCATATGCTACATTCCATCATAATGGTCAATCTAAGATTGGTATTAGTGTATACGATGGTGGATTATATTCTAACAACGGTACCACATCAAAGAATCCAACGTATGATTTATACTATGTCTTTAAATGCGGGTTGTTGGAGCTCGTACCGAAGGGTGTAACTGGCCCGGTAAACATGGACGCTCCAGGGAATAAGATCGGTTATGGTAGCATGCTATTTAACGATGGAGGATGCTTTGGTGGAGCTCGAAATGTAATATACAATGAAACACATCAAAATATATCTATTGGCCCGAGTGAGTATACTGATAATAAATCACTAACCGCGTGGTATACACCGCTAAATGGATTAGATGTTGCGTACGGATTATCAGTTGGTTATAAATGGGGACCAGTAAAAGGTCCTGCAGATGCTCAGGATAAAACGTATGGACTAATTGTTAGAGGTGAATCAGGATTTGGCTTATCTGCACCATCATACGATGTACATGCTGAATCGTTTATTAAAGGCAACTCTGGTGTATATGCAGGTAATTTAGAAGTAGGTGAATATCCAACTAAGTATAACAGTGTTAACGTTGGTGCTGGAAGTGACCCGTTGTGGTTGAATTGTTGTAATACAAATCATGTCATCGCTGCTAAGGGTGGTGGTAACTTTGGTGTTGGTGCTTTTGTTGATCCATACCCACAAAGTAGATTTGCAGTTGCAGGAAATGCTACAATCGGATCTGACTGGGGCGCTGTTTCCGCAGCTCCAACAAATGGCTTATTAGTTCAAACTAAGGCAGGTATCGGTACCGGTCAACCAATGAATACATTAGATGTTGCAGGTAATGCAATTATCGGTAGTTGGGCCGGTACAGAGAGTGCTCCTTCTAATGGGTTGTTAGTTGAAGGTAGTGTTGGTGTAGGTACAACGGCATTAGGTGGACATAAAGCTACGTTCGCAGGATCAGTAAGTGCAGGTAACTACATTACGCGAACTGGTAATTTTGGAACTAGCACTAGTATAACATATAACTTTGCTACAGACGCGCAATGCGTTAAAGTAACGACTGGTGGTGGATTAACAGTTGCGACATCTAATATGGCTCCTGGTAGAACGGCTGCAATATTTGTACATGCTACTGGTGCTGGATCATTATCGTTCAGTGGATGGTCTTGGGTTGGACAAAAACCGATTAGGATGCTTGCTAATACAACAGCACTGTTAACTCTTATGTGCATTGGTACTAGTAATTCGGACGTCATCGCATCGTGGTCAAACAGTGACTAGCGGACTGGCATGTTAGTGTTTCTTTGATAAAATAATATGTGCCAGGCATACCTCCACATATAGAGGGTATACATCAAGACGCTATATCTACAAAGTTCTCAGCTGCAACCGGTTACGGTTTTGGATGGGATAGTACTAGACGTTTAGGGCCTACAGGAAATGTTGCTATTAAGACCTTGCTTCAGCCTGATCAGGCATGGGCTCGAGCCACCTCAGGTGAATTACAAAACACCGTGTACCACATACCAACCTCTACGGCCATCGCTGGTATAGAAGCTTATTTTTTAAAAAATGGTGCAGCATTTGTATCTAATAAATTTGTCGACTACGATGGTGTAGACGACTATATGACTACCAGCTCACAAGATGAGTATGGTGTTGGTGGGTTTGATCCTTTGGGATATCGCTGGACGTACGGTGGGTGGTTCAGTGTAGATGAAGGTGACGGGCCCTTGTTCTCTGCAGGAGACAATAGCACGACGAACGGTATTAGCGTAGAGATTAGTGGAGGTACCATTATATCAAAAACTGGTGGTGTAACCACGACATGGACTCACGAAACATTAAATTCTAAGTGGAATTATATCGTATTAAGTCACTCTGGTGGAAGAGACTCTCACACACCGTCTGAAGATCGATTATATGTCAACGGGTTATTACAAGACGTGCGAAGTGATGTATTAATTGATCAGCAGAATGACCCTATAGACATCGCACGTGCGAGAACAGGGACGGTCGTACCGGTATCTGCTGACGGTGGTGCAGAGATACATTATACAGTCTTGGCGCGAATCGGAGGCGCTGGTTCTGCAGATGCCAGTACTTCATGGGCCAAGATAAATGGATCCTACCCAGATATGGATTTATACCTATCGACTCCACCGACCTGTGGTGGTGCTCATGAAGCAGTCTATTATGGTAACAGTCAGATGGACGGTGATAGACTTGATGCTGGTAAATGGCGGCTCGGGCTCCCAGTAGATGCATATCCAGTTTGCTCAGAGTCCCCGGATGGGCCTGAGTATATAAAAACCCAGACTGGTGGTGATCCATATTTTATGGGTTACGGTAAGCCTATATCTGGATTCGATGATAATAGAGATTTCAAAGTATGGTACAATCAATACGCTAGCTGTGCAGATGAAGCGCCTTCCTCACACTTCTCATTCTTATTCCGTGTAGAGAACATACACGATACTAATTCTATAACCGTTAACGGTGATACATTACTACCAGGATATGTATGGAATTATACATCACCATTTGCTTATGATGGCTATGGTACTGGGAATGTGGACCAATTTGCCTCAGGTACTTTATTTGAAATACGCGGAGGTGACTGGTGCGGAACGACAGAGACTGCAGAGCCGTCTGGTGCATATGATTATTGGCAAGGTCGCTCCGGTCATATAGTTCACTGGAGACACGTGGCTGGTCAGAACCAGATAATGAACACATATTACGCATCGCATGATTTCTTAGGAAGTAAACTATACGGAGACGCTTATGACGCATAAAACAAACGGAAAATATATTATAATAGATGCAGATGATATTAAATTTGTTGACTTTGCGCATGTAGAGCAAAGCGGGCCAGATACGGTTAGATACTCTCTGGACGGAAAAAGGATGGTATTGAAGTATATGAATGAGCAACCTGATTTTGTATACCTTATTACTGGTGATTCAATAGGTTTACCTGAATACACTCATACAGAGATTCGTGAGATCATAACTAGTTCTGACTGGAAGGTACAAAAGCCATATATTACTAGCTCAAAGCCTGGTACGTTTGATGGGCAACGCGTTTGCAAAGGCTCAGAACATAAAGTATTAAATGATCAAGCAAGACGCAATCCTTAACATTAACGGTAAACATGTAAGTCTTCGAAGACAAAGCGACGACACATTTATACCTAAGAATTTAAAGGTATTAAAGCAAACTGTTAATGACGAATATAACCGAAAGCTAGCTAATACAGATGGTTGGTATACTCTTAATCCTGTATCAGACAGTGATACGTTAATTCATAAAATTGAAAGCTTTTGTTTTGTTACCACAAATGATCTAAAAAAAGAAGCTGCTATCTTATTGAAAAGTCTGCGCCAGTTTCATTCACAGCCAGTATATGTTATATGTGATACCGAGTCTAAAGAATTTTTAGATAAAGAAGAGTTTGTAAACGTTCACTATAGGTTAGAAGCAGAGCCAGATGATCTTGATAAATTATATACAGAGTTAAAATATAAAAAATTTGTTACGAACAATTTTCATAAACCTGATTGTATTTTTAAGAAAATGGATGTTATGGAGTATGCTTTAGAGAACCATAATAATACTTTTTTTCTAGATTGTGATATAATTGTATTAGACAACTTACAAGAAAATTTCGATAAGCATATCGTCTTATCTCCACATTTTTACCAAGGAGATGATTTACCTAAAGGTTTTAAAAATGGATTCTATAATGCAGGTTATCTATTTTGCGCTGATAGAGGTTTTCCAAAGTTCTGGAAACATATTTATCTTACTAAATCTACATTTTACGAACAAGAATGCATGAATATGATACCAGATTATTATCAAATACAGACGTTCGACCCAGTGCATAATATAGGTTTCTGGAGAAATGATAATGAGGTTTACGATAAGGTTAAATCATTTCATGCACACTTAGTGGACTACCCTAAACTGTTAGAGAATGATATCATGAAGACTAGAAACATAGGTATGCGATCTGTTGTATACAAGTATACAGAATTACACAATTCTGAATTATACAATTATATTGTTGATATTTGTAGTGGTAACTAATAACTTTTTATATACAATGCCGAAAACATTTAAATTGAAAATTGATGGTACTGATGTCGGCATACGTCAAGTACAGGATGACACATTTGTACCTAAAAATGTTAATGTTCTTAAACAGCTTATAAAAACAGCTAGTGGGATTGATAAAGCTCCTCCATGGATGGTTAATGATAGAGATTGGGGTGGAAGAGTAGTTGATTACCCTGCTTTAGATAATCATTCACTCGGTAAAATTAACTTAGGGCCTCAAGCCATCGTTAAGACACATCGTTGTGGGTGGCAATATGCTATCAACTCGTTGCGGTCCATAAACAATAAAAATGGGATTATGTTCGATGGTTTTCTTGAGAGAAACTTTGCTTGGTTTTATGATGAGAATGTACGTAAGAATAAAAATATTCCATATACAAAACCATGGGTAGGGTTTCTACACAATCCTCCTAATCACCCAGAGTGGTTTTTAGGTGATAATGTTATAGATAAAATAATTGAGCGGCCTGAGTTCCAAGCAAGCTTGGAACAGTGCATGGGGCTGTTCGCTTTGTCTGAGTATCACGCAGAGTATTTGCGAGACAAAACTGGATTACCTGTATCTAGTTTATTACACCCAACAGAAATACCTGACTCATTATTCAGTTTCGAAGCATTTATAGCTAACAATAATAAGAAAATTGTTAATATCGGTTATTGGCTTCGTAAATTAAACTCAATATATAATCTACCTATCTCCGATACATATACTAAAATAAAATTAGTACCATACTGTAAAGGTACACCATTAACTACCATTGAGCAGTTGACTGAGAAAGAGAGACAAGTATACAACATACAACATATACCGGAGTATTACGATAATACAAAAGTTGTAACATATATGTCTGATATTGATTATGATGAGCTTCTTACTAAGAATATAGTCTTTCTTGATCTATATGACTCCAGTGCTAATAATGCTATTATCGAGTGCATTGCTCGAGGTACACCGATATTGGTGAACCCTATACCTGCGGTTGTTGAATATCTCGGAGACGATTACCCCTTCTATTTTAACTCTCTAGATGAAGCAGCAGAAAAAGTGCTAGACTTTGATTTAGTTAAACAAGCTCATGAATATCTATTAGCTTGTGATACACGTGGTAAGCTCAACTCTGAATATTTTCTCAAATCATTCACTGAGTCAGATGTCTATACAGGTTTAAAGTTAGACTGGAAAGTGAAAGCAAAACACATCTGGGATACAATTGTGAGCTAATTTTGTGAATTCAGAAGACAATGTAATAGAACATTTTAGAGATTACTTTAACTTGTTCGATAAAGTTGATACACACTTTTGGATAGCAGGTGGTGCGTTGAGAGATTTATTTTTGAATAAACAATTTAATGATATAGATTTCTTCTTTACATCGAAGAGTGACGCTATAATAGCGAGGGATCAATTATTAAAAAAAGGATTTAATAGAATGGAGAGTACCAAGGCTCACTGGAGAGTGTGTAGAGATGATATAACTTTTGACTTATGTCATTCATGGAGCTCACCACAAGAAACCATTGACAAGTTTGACTACAGCGTAAACGCAGTAGCTCTAGATAACAATTTAAAGTTTTATTATAATGGCAATTTTTTAAAAGATCTAAAAAATAAAAACCTGACAAAAATTCATCGAACAGATAGATGGGTTGGTCAGGAGATGGGTAGACTTAAAAAGTTATTAATTGCTGGGTACAATATTGATACTCAGAATTTAATCATGTTTTTGGATGATATGGAAGCTACTAGACAATACAGAGTCCAGCTAAGGAAAGATAAAGATGTTAAATGATTTAGTTGACAATGTTTATGTTATGAACTTAGACAGACAGCTGTCTAAGTATAATACAGTTAAGAAGAAACTAGATGCAAAAAATATACAACATCAGAGATTTGCTGGTATTGATGGGTATGATGGTGATCTATCGTCGAAAAAGAGAATAAAATCATTTATAGAATTCGCGGACTATTATAGTGATTCAGACTTTTTGGAACGAATTATGTTTCGAGGAGGCCAAACTTTAGTGAAGCGTAGTGGAGCATTTCGATCCCGCGGGGCAATGGGTTGCTTGCTTTCGATAAGAAATATTATTCAAGATGCTATTGATAACAAATATAAAAAGATAATAATTTTTCAGGACGATATATACTTTCATAAGGATTTTGATAAGCGAATAGACAGGCTTTTACCAGTCATTGAATCAAGTGTAGTGGTTCATTTAGGAGCATCAGAGTATAATGATTTTATAAAGGAACATAAATGGTGTGATCCTAATTGGAATTATAATAGAGTCAAATATTCTACAACTGAACAAACAACTGGTATGTGGGCGGTTGTCATTAGTGAGGAAATGTTTGCACCGTTTATGGAGATGTCAGAGTTTAAGTTTTTTGCAGCTGATCAAACACTAGCGTTTTTATGTTTCAATAAGTTCTTTGGTTCTAGTTGGGTAGCATATCCGAATCTAGTAATTGCGGATTTAAATAAAAGCACTACTTGGGCTGATAACGGAAAACCTTATCCTAGATCTATGGAGCCTAAAGGTGAATGGGTAACTAAATTTGGCTGGGATATTGATTTTTATGATTTAGAAGACCAGTATTATTAGTCCTTCATATACTTCTCACCTCGTGGTAGCATTCTTCTACATGTAGAATTAACAGGTGTACCAGAAAAACAACCGCGCCATATATCTTGTTGCTTGTTTCCTTCTTTATAGGTGTTTAATGTATGTTGTTTGATATCTGTAAACTCGCATACTTTAAGCATATTCTTAACACACGAAATAGTAGGCTGCCACCAGTTAGTAGTGTTCCATGATGTATCTGGTAGCAGTAGCATTACTGGGTCATCAGCTTCATCACCATTCTTAAGAAGTGTTTCTAATACGAGCTTCTGTATAGTTTTAGCTTTTAACCTATATAAAAATGATATTGGATTTTCTACGTGATATAAGACGCCTCTAGATAGAACTATATCGAATCTCTCTATCTCTAGAAACTTTTCAGAAAATATATCCATATGAATAAAATCTATATCATGTAAATCTGGTGATCTAACTACATCGAGACCTATAGCTTTTTTTGCTCCTCTCTCTTCAGCAATTTTAACATATCCACCACACCAACAGCCTACATCTAGAAATGACAGCTCTGACATATCTTGAGGTAGACCTATGTTTGTCCAGGATCTATCAATGGTTTCTAAATTATGCGCCCTTTTCATTTAGATAAATCATCTCTCCATCTATAAATCTCTTCTATATTTGGAATTTTATTATAATGATGATCCGTGTATTGCTTTCCCTTAGGTGATAGTGCCTGAAGTATTGTCTCTGACTCGTTATACTCCCAGTCAATATATGAAAGTATACCTTTAAAAGTTTCAACGCGGTGATCCATATCATTATCCGGATGCAAAAAGTCTTCGTAGCACACGGTATGGTAATCAAGATTTTTTGTCTTCATATACCTGCCGTACTGTTCACCGGATTTTTCTGAATGATTTAATATCTCCTGTATAGCATGTATAGGTATCGCTTCAAATGGATATTCATCTACTTTTTTTCTAGCTTCGTCATCTAGGACATGCCACTGCTTTGACTGTTTGGACATTAATATAGATAACGCTGCACTAAACATATCCTTTCTCTCTAGTAAAAGAATTTTAATATTATTATCTGTCGCATAATCGAGTATTATTTTATTATTGATATGAAATACAGTATCATGTAGATGCTTCATACAGGTATACTTTTTATATATCTCGTCCAATACTCTGTATAGTTGACCTGCAGTTAACTTACCGACTATATTCCTATGCTCTTGTTCAGATTCCGACACGATAAATTTGTGTAAAAGCTTAGCATCTTGAAAGCACTTTAATATAAAATCACCTTGTTCATTATACAGTCGAGGTTTTCTAGTAGGGTAATTTAATGGCTCATCAATTATTACGTCAGATATACCATTACTATAACCTACATGTCTAAGACAATGAGAAAGAGTAGTAGTACCGGTACGGGCTCCACCGAATATTAAAACCTTTTTCATACTAATATTTATGATTTGGACACATCTGGATAACTTCATATTTACTAGTAAGTAACTAAGGCCTCGTTGTATGAAACAAGATAATAGCATAAAGAAGAAACTGAAGAACCGGTTTTGTCATAAGCCATGGGAGCAAGTGGAAGTCGGTGATGTTGGTACAGTCAATGATATGGGCAAGGTTAGTATGTGTTGTCAGTGTTGGGTAGAACACCCTATAGGTACTGTATCAGAGACTGATTTAGTAGAAGTATGGAATTCAGAATATGCACAAAAAGTTAGACAAGGAGTTTTAGATGGGACGTTTTCTGAATGCAATGAGCAATTCTGTCCTCATATCCAAAATGGGTTATTACCAGAACGAGACGAAATATTAAACAATGATACTTTCTTATGGGACGGTATCTATGAAATGGATTCCAAACAGTATAGAGACATTATATACAATAATGAAGTTATTCATCACGGTCCAGAATACCTACATTTATCTTATGATGAATCTTGTAACTTAAATTGTCCAAGCTGTCGATGTGATAAGATTGTATGGTCAGAAGGATTGCAATATGATAAGAGGATTGAGATCCAAGATAAGATAATGAAATATGCGTTCGATACAAATAATAAGCATAGAATAATTATAAGCATGACTGGATCTGGAGATCCATTTGGCTCAAAAATATTTCGTGAGTTTTTATTTAGCGCCGATTCAAAACGTAACCCGAACGTATTTTATAATATTCAAACAAATGGTGTATTATTGAATCGCACAGTGTGGAATAAGATGTCAAAGATACACAACCGAATTAATACATTACTAATCTCTGTTGATGCAGGTACTGAGGAAGTGTATAACGTAGTACGAAGAGGTGGTAACTGGAGCAAATTAAATGAGAACCTCTTAATGTTGAAAGAGTTGAAAGAGGCAAAACAAATTAACGGTTTTAGAACTGATATGATCGTGCAACAGAGAAACTATAAGGACATGATTAAGTTTATACATCTTGCTAAGTCGGTTAATTCTGATTCTGCATATTTCGCTGTTATTCGACCGTGGTCAAAATCAGAAACATATAGAGACGGGTTTGACAAGCATGATGTGTGGAGAGAAGATCACCCTGAACATCAACAATTTTTAGATATTCTTAAAGATCCGATCTTTGATGACCCGATTGTTGATCTGGGCAATGTAACAGACTATAGAAAAAAATGAGAAGCCCGACAATTACGAGTACAATACGTCAACTTATTAACGAAGGTATAAAGGTAAGCACTGTGCTCGATGTCGGTACAGCAAAACAGACATGGCCACTTCAAGAAGTATTTCCAGATAAAAAACATATTTTATTTGAACCATGTGTGGAGTTTAAAACTGCATGTGAGAAGGATTACGAGAAACATGAGATAGATTATGAACTATACAATATTGCCTTGAGTGATTTTAATGACCTTAATGGTCAATTATTTTATAATGTACATAGTGATAGCCATCGCGCTGACGGTTATCTTGAGGCCGATATAGGGGTTAATTATATATGGGCTGGAGTTGTACCTAGAGGTGAAGAAGATTATCATGGCAATAATCACCCAAAGCGTGATATGAGGATAGCAACGCTCGATACCTTTTTGGTTGATAAAAATTATGACAAACCTTACTACTTGAAGATAGATACGGATGGCGGGGAGATGGGTGTGATTCGAGGAGCTCAAAACACATTGAAATATTGCTCCATGATACAGATTGAGTCATGCTTGTATAAAGATCTAGAACACACTGCATGGGGCAACATAAACTGGCTTGAGTCGATAGGTTTTCAATTATGGGATGTAGTAGATTTACATTATACGGATAACAGATTATGGCAGGTTGATTTAGTCTTTATACCTACTCAAGAGTTTAAACGTATTGGTGAACAGAAAAAGAAAATAGATAGAAAAAATAAAAGGTATACATTCGTTAGAGATGACGGTGAAATTGTAGATTTTAAGCCATGAAGAGGATGACAGTAAAATATGAGGATGAGACAGAGGTAGTAATAGAATTGCTCGATACTCCGTATGTGAGATACTTTCTTGAAAACTGGGACCGGTTAAAGGAGTTTCCACTAAAGCAAGATTGCTCTGGGTACAATATGGTTGACACGGATGCTAAGCATTTAACCGAAGAGGAGAGGTGTGATAGAATTAAAGAATATGGAGACGTTCTTAATGATATTTTTACCGAAATAAAACAGACATGGGGTATTGATTTCCCGCAATGGGTACACCCTGATATGACTAGTAAGGAGTTAGACTATATACACCGATGCTTTACAACTGCGGTAATGACATTATGTGATCGTGGGTTTGTTTGGGAATTTCCAGACATGACATTAGAAGAAAAGCTTAAAGCTAAAGATTCTAGAGTAGAGTGGTGTTATGAGGTTGACGGTAATGAAGTCGGTGATATGATCTGGGACTGGCAAAACTGGGCGGTTGGTGTTAAGGCTCGACACCAACGACCGGTAGTGAAGGGAGGAGAGTGGAAGCTATTAGGGTATGATAGACTGCCTGGTTCTAAGCTAATCGATGCTATTAAGTGGGGTGATTCAGGTTATGAGCGATTCAATGATCTATTGCATGGTATTAATCATTATGTACATCTATACGAGAATGCTTATAAGGTGACAGACAATTCTAAGATAGGTCAAGAAATTGTTGGTGATAAAAAAGCAGTACGAGTAATGAGACAATACTATGATCGCGGGCAGCAAATGGCTGGAAAAGAATTACGCACGGTTGATTTCTTTCATAGAAAGTGGCAAAACGAATGCTCGTTTGATGATTATGATGTTTGGCTGTGTAAAGATATTTTAGGTAGAGATTATTTAGATGCATGGATTCATCATGACGACCCTACACACCCAGATGTCTGTAATGTATGCATGAGACACTCTCCAAATATTATAATGGATCCAGATAATATCTACAACA